>Ga0214919_10001329_pt1 | contig 40747 bp, 23 predicted proteins | sample LL1503_MetaG_FD_177994 | JGI IMG/M metagenome (GOLD analysis project Ga0214919, IMG submission 177994) | Freshwater microbial communities from Lake Lanier, Atlanta, Georgia, United States - LL-1503 | ecosystem: Environmental > Aquatic > Freshwater > Lake | place: USA: Georgia | collected...
ATCGATGCGCCGTGGATCCGGGGTAGTGTACTATTCTCTAGACCTAGCGGTGGGTAGGTGAATGACTGCTCTATTATGTTGTCCGCATTCCCGATTTCCTGCCAAAAAATTCAGCGCCGATTAATCGCATTAAGCTGCTCGCTGCTGTTGCTCTCGATGAGTGGCGGCCTCGTGCACGCCGAAGAAGCTGTGCGCAAGCCCGCTGATGCTGCGACCGCGAATAAGGATCGTGAAGACACGATCTCGTTAAATGTCTTCGAAGTTCGCTCGGATTCCGACACGAGCTACGGTGCGCTTAACTCTAACTCGATCACGCGTTTCAACACGGATCTTTCGCGCATGCCGATCTCGGCGGATATTTTCACCGAGGCATTCATGGCTGATATTGGCGCCCGCACGATTGAAGACATGGTGATGAATTATGTCGCCGGTGCCGGTTTCGATTCCGAAAACAACACAACGGTTGGCAACACCCAGCCCGGTGACCGCAACGCGGGTTCCAACATTAAACTCCGCGGCCTCTCCACGCCCACGCTCCAACGCGACGCCTTCATGCCCAATAGCGGCATTGGCACGGGTGTTAGCAGCACATTCGATGTAGAGCGGGTCGAGGTCATTAACGGACCTCAATCCCTGCTCTACGGTAACGGCGGCGCCGGCGGTGTTATTAACACGATTTCAAAACAGGCCCGTTTCGGCCGCAAGCCCTCTGGTTCGATTTCGGTACGTTCCGACGAATTTGGCAATGCGATGGGCCAGCTCGACTTTGGTGCGGGGAATAAAAATCTCGCTGTCCGTGTCGCGGTTACGCGTGAACGCGTTGGCGGCCGTCGCGACAATGTCTACGGTGACCTCAACGCTGTTTACGCTCAATTCGCCCTGCGAGCCGGCGGTACCGTTTTCCGCCTGAGCGCCGAACATGCCGATTATAACCGTCTTATTTCGGGCGCTGCTACCACTTACACCGCCAAGAGTGCGACCGACGACGTGCGCAACGGCCAATACCTTAGCTACCTTTTGGCTACTAACCAGCTTGAGAAATCAGCCACCGGCGTCAGCGGCGGTGGTTTCATCGGCAACGGCAAACTGAATTGGCAGACGCTCAACTCGTACGAAGGCGACCTCAAAGCCGAGCGCACCATCGGGCATTTCGTCACGCTCATGGCCGAGAGCCGTTGGAACAAATGGCTCTCGAGTGAAGTGGCCGTCGGCTATCGTGACGAGCGCCGCACCCTGCGCGCCAGCGCCGGCAGCACCATGCTCGCCCCCAATAACGCTACCAACACGACGGGCGATTGGGCCATGACCCAGGCCACCTCCCTCAACGACCGCACCACCGACGGCCCTGCGCGCATCAAATCCGTCCGCGCTTCGCTCATTGCCAGCAACCTCCTGTTCAAAGGCGCCGTGAAGAGCGACACCATCGTCGGCGCCGACTTCAATCGTCGCGACGATGCTTCCATTGATTATTATTACTATCAAACCGACGCTTCCGGCCAGACCATCATCAACCCCGCCACCGCTACCAATCTCGAATTCGGCCGCACCGTGCTCGGCACGCCGACGCGTTTGACTTGGGCCGTTGGAGATGGCCCGAAGCGCAACCCATTCTGGCAACCGTTCGCGACGCACGTTTCCTACAACGGCGCCAACTGGGCCAAGGGCCTCGCTAATTTTTCCGACCCTGCGCTCATTACACCCAACAATCCCCTCGGCCTGCGTCTCGGCGGCCGCCAGTACTTAAATCGTCACACGATCAACAAGGGTATCTTTGGCGCCAATACACTCTCGCTCTTCAACAGCCGCCTTGAACTTCTGAGCGGCTTCCGCGTCGCTCCTGTTTACCGCGTCCAATATAATCAAGGTGTCGCCACCCCGATTAACGGCGATAACCAGACGACCGCGCTTATCAAAAAGACCGCGGCCAGCTTCAGTGTTGGAGCTAATTACGCGCTCACGTCCACGCTTCGCCTCTACGCCAACGTTTCGGATTCCTACAACCCGCCGGCCTCGCAAGCCAACGACCCTTATGGCGCTGGCCCTAAGGTTGCCCACGGTTTCGGTAGCGAAACCGGCCTCAAACTGACGAACGCCACGGGCACGCTCTCGGGCACGCTCGCCTATTACCGGACCAGTTCCAAAAACGAACAATACGCAATCACCAGCACGCTCCAACTCGCGATCAACCCCACCGGCCTCAACGGCCAATACAATTACTCGAGCGTCTGGATCAACGTCGACCGCAAGAGCGAGGGCGTGCAACTCGCCCTCACCGCCGCGCCCACGAAAAACTGGCGCATGCGTTTCTCCGCCTCCGAGACCCTCGGCACGATCGGCACGAGTAAGAGCTACGGCCAACTCTACAACGACCAATTCTACGCCAACAGCGCCGGCCAAGTGACCTACAAAAACGGCACCCCAGTCTACGTTTTACCGGTGTTTAACAAAGCCACGCCAGTTGTCGCTTCGACGGCTACGGGCGCGATTCCGCTGACGATCGCCATGATGAGCGACCGCAATAACACTTACTACGCCAACCCCGCCGTCATCACGGGCGCGATTAATTCCGCCTCCAACGTCGCGCTCGTTCTCCGCAGCTCCGACCCGGTCGGCGGGCCGATCTTGACCGGCGCCACCGGCCTCCCGATTTCCGCGATGCAGATCAACCCGGGCTTCGCGCTTCCCGGCTCGATTCCGGTCGCGGTGGCGGGCGAACAGACGGTTGGTTATCCGAAGTTTAATTTTAATTTCACGCAGATGTATACGTTCAGCACGGGTCGTCTGAAGGGCTTGCGCGTCGGCGGCACGGTCACGCGCACATGGAAAAATGCCGCGTATTATTATTTCCCCACCGGCGTCGCCGTCGGCGCGACCCGCGAGATTTATTATCGCCCCGATCTGCTGCAGTTCCACCCCGTCGCCGGCTACAGCTGGAAACAAGGCCGTTTCCCTGTCTCGGTGCAGCTTAACGTGAGCAATGTGTTCAACAACTACAACGTGCTCGTGATGCCGAATCCGACCACTGGTTTTAACGGGCCGATGATCGCGACCTTGGACAATCAACCGCGCGCTTACACGCTCTCAACCACGGTCAGTTTCTAAACACCACGCGGCGCGGGTGCGAGCCGAGCGATTCAGCTCTGCTCGCATCGATTCGGCGCTTCTGCCGGTCGCGCTTGGCGGCTACATCACACGACCCAGCCGCCGCGATAGGTGTCGCGCGTGAGCCATTTCGAACTGCCGCCGCTGGCGAATTTATTTTTCGCCGGATTCCACTTGGCGTTGGCGCCGTAGCGGTAGGCAAAATTCATGACGTGACACGCAATCGCGCTGCGAGCGCCAACCTCGACATCGCAAATTGGACGCTGGCGCGAGCGCACGCAGGTGATGAAATCCTCGAAGTGACTCTTGCTGTTGTAGAGTTTCACTTTCGCATCGGCCAGAAATTCGCGCTCGGTCAGGGTGACTTCGCGTTCCATGGACGTGCCCTTGTCGGTTTCTTTGTCCCAGAATTTATGGACCGTCTTGCCGTCCATGATGAGTTCGAACTTACCGCGGTTCACGTGGCAGACGCCCTCGGTGCCGTAGAAGGAGACGCCTTTGCCGCGGACGTGCGTGAGCACGGTGCCGTCGGCGTAGACGAGTTGCGCGCCGCGTTTGGCGGTGGCCCAATTTTGCGGGGCGCGGACCTCGACGGGGCCGCTGGCATCGGCGTTGAGCGCCCATTGAGAGATGTCGATGTGGTGCGCGCCCCAGTCGGTGATCATGCCGCCGCCAAATTCCCACGTGAGGCGCCAGTCGGGATAATTATTGTGGATGCCGCGCGGGCTGAGCGAGGGGTTGTAAGCGACGAGCGGGCCGGGGCCGCACCAACGATCCCAGTCAAGACCGGGCTCCATCACTTCGGCGGGCAACGTGTACGGCTTGGCGGGATCGCCGAAGGAAACATGGATCGAATCGACGCGACCGAGGACGCCGTTGCGCACGAGCTCGGCGGCGATGCGGAATTCTTTTGATGAGCGTTGTTGGGAGCCGACCTGGAAGACGCGGTCGGCCTTGCGCACTTCTTTCACGAGCTCGACAGCTTCGTGGACATTGTAGGTGAGCGGTTTTTCGCAATACACGTCTTTACCGGCGCGGACGGCGGCGATGGCGATGTAGGCGTGCCAATGATCCGGCGTGGCGATGATGATGATATCGATATCTTGGCGGGCAATGACTTCGCGAAAATCATTGTACGCGGCGCAGCCTTTGTAGTCGGCGCCGACTTTGGCGGTGTAGGCGGTATCGACGCGTTTTTTGGCGTGCTCGCGGCGGGTGGTGTCGACATCGCACACCGCGAGGACTTCTATATCATCGCGATTAAGACAGTTACCCAAGTGACTACCCATTTGTTTACCCATGCCGATACAGCCGACGGTGAGGCGCTTGCTTGGGGCGCTCTCGGCCGACCAGACCCTACGGGGTAAAATCAGGGGTGCGGATAACAGCACGGCCGAGGTTTTGAGAAACGAACGGCGGTTGGTTTGGGGAAGATTCATCTTTGGGGTAATTTAAGGGGTAACAGAATTTGGCGCCGTCAGCTTAGTATTCGCGGTCGCGTTTCCGGCCGGGCTCGGGGATCGGATAAATTCCCTGTGCGTCGGGCATGAGTGGCGAGGCGCTCTCAAGCGTGAGTTTGTCGACGCCGGGTGCCAGCTCGACGGTGCTATTGAAAAACGCATCCCAAGTGATCTCTTGGCCGGTGTGTGCGGCGAAGCGACCCATCGAAGTGGCGACGCTGGCTTCGACGCCGCGTTTCACTTCGTTAAACGGCGTGTCGTGGCGGATGGCGTGCGTGAGGGCGTTCCACTCGTTTTGGTAAGGGTCGCGCTCAGCGGGTGCGACCTCGGAGGTCCACAGCATGCGTTCGGGCACCGGAAGTTGACCCGAGTAAATTGAAGACGGCAGACCGCAGTCGCCGTTTTTGGCGGCGACGGCCATGCCTTTGCTACCTTGGACGTGGCTGAAATACATGTCGTTGCAGCCGGTGACGCAGCGGCCGTCCATCAGCATTTTTCCCCCGTCGGCGAAGGTGTATTCTACGGCGTAGGAATCAAAATTTTGGTCGATGTAGCGCTCGCCCTTGGGGCTTTGACGATAGTGACGGCCGCCGAGCGCCTGGGCTTTGACGGGCCAGGCGTTTTTCATCCAGCAGAGGTGATCGATGTGATGGATGTAGAAATCGCTGTAACAGCCGCCACTTAGCCAGATGAAGCTGTGGAAGCGTTTGATCTGGTACATCAGATCGGTGAGCGGTCCGGGATTGGCTTCGGAGAAGGCGGAGGCGAGCGGGCCGGCCATGCGGTAACCGCGCATGAGGATGACATCCCCGATCTGGCCGTCGCCGATGCGTTGGTGGAGCTCCTGCATCGCGCGGCTGTGGCGCGACATCAGGCCGACACCGACTTTAAGATTTTTCGCGCTGGCTTGGGCGGCGAGTTCGATCATCCGGCGCGAGGTCGGGCCGTCCGCGGTGAGCGGCTTTTCCATGAACACGTTGAGGTTTTTCTCGATGGCGTAGGCGAAATGCACCCAGCGAAACGCGAGTGGCGTGGTGAAGATGGCGATGTCGCCGGGCCGCAGGCAGTCCATGGCGTTTTTGTACGCATCGAAGCCGATGAATTGGCGCTCGGCGGGAACATCGACGCTGGCGGCGTGTTTGCGTTTCAACGCGTCGTAGGCGGTCTTCAAGCGCGGCGCAAAGACATCGGCCATGGCGACGAGTTTGACGGGGCCGGTGTTGACGGAGAGGGCGTTGGAAGCCGCGCCGGCGCCGCGACCGCCGCAGCCGATCAAGGCGACCTGGATCGTGTCGGTGCCTTGCGCGTGGACGTGGGGCAAGGTCACGCCGGCCAGGGCGGAGACGGCGGCGAACTGAGCGCTGGATTTCAAAAATTCGCGGCGGGGATTAAGCGAGGTGGCGGGTGAGGTAGGGGTCTGGGGCATGAGATTAAAGTTGAGGGGCGTAACGCGAGGTCAACCGTCGGTTTGAGCCAAATTTAAGTCGCGGCTCAAAGGGGACGGTTAATCAAAGATCGGAAAAAAAGTGTTAAACGCTTTTTCGCCGAAGTGGCCCGGATCGTTGAAACGGCGGTGGCGGTCGAGGCCGTCGATCGCGGTCATCTCGGCGGCGCTGAGCGTAAAATCAAAAAGCGCGAGATTTTCCGCAAGCCGCGCGGGCGATGCGGTTTTCGGGATAACGGAGCAGCCGCGTTGGACGCCCCAGCGAAGCGCAATCTGCGCGGGGGTACGGTTGTGGGTCGTGGCAATGCGCGTGAGCACGGGATCGGCGAGGACGTTTTCGGCGGACGTCGCCATACCGAGCGGTAAATACGACGGCGCGCCGAGCGGTGAAAAAGCGGTGACGGCGATATTTTCCTGTGCGCAGTAACGCAGTGGGCGCGGCTGCGTGAGGTACGGGTGTAACTCGATTTGGTGAACGGCGGGACGGATTGAGCACGACGCGAGCACCTCGCGCAGCGCCGAAATATTGAGATTGCAGACGCCGATGCGCTTCACGAGACCGGCGCGTTGGAGTTCTTCCATGGCGCCCCATGTGTCAGCGTAGGGCACTGCGATGGGTTTCATCGCGGGCTGGGCGGCCTTGGGATCGTGGAACCATTCTGGCGGGTAACGCACCTCGAACGGCACGTAGGCGAGCGCGATCGGAAAATGCACCATGTACAGATCGAGCACCTCGAGCTTGAGGTCGCGCAACGAGCGTTCGCAAGCGGCGCGCACGTGTTTGGGCTCGTGGTAGGTGTTCCAGAGTTTGGAGGTCACCCAGAGTTCCTCGCGCCTGCACAATCCGTCCCGCAACGCCGCGCTCAAACCTGCGCCGACTTCGGGCTCATTGCCGTAGTCACACGCGCAATCGAGGTGACGGTATCCAAGATGGATCGCCTCGCGCACAAGCCCAGGGAGTTCGGGTTTCGGCATTTTCCACATCCCAAGACCGACCGAGGGGAAACGGCCGCCATCAGCCAAAGTGAGCGCGGACGCAGAGGGAACGGCGGCGGAAAGCATAGCAATGTAGGAAAATTTTTAACTCTCTCTGAGTCAAACGCCGTAGCTTAAAAAAAGAATCAGTTGCACTTAAAACGCAGGGTCGGTCGAGGTAGGTCCGGCGTATTTTCTCGGCGTAGAGGGGGTTTGCGGTTTTGTTTTACTAGCTGCGGCGCATTTAAGCTTTTTGCGCGACGTTAGCTCTTCGAACCATGCTCCAGGTTACCCCCAGCTCCACAGATTTGCCTCCGACTTTGGTCCCGAGTGAACGACTGGCCTCGATCGATGCGTATCGGGGTTTGGTCATGTTATTGATGATGGCGGAAGTGTTGCGGCTGAAGCGGGTGGCGCAGGCCTTGCCGGATAGCGGGGTCTGGCGCTGGCTCGCGGGTCAACAATCGCATGTGGATTGGGTGGGGAGTTCGCTGCACGATTTTATTCAGCCGTCGTTTTCGTTTTTGGTGGGCGTGGCGTTGGCGTTTTCCCTAGCGCGACGGCAGGCCAAAGGGGAATCGCGGTGGCGTGGGATCGTTCATGCGTGGGGACGCGCCTTGATGTTAATCTTGCTCGGGGTGGCGTTGCGTTCCACGGGGACGGCGAGCACGAACTGGACTTTTGAGGATACGCTGACGCAGATCGGCTTGGGCTACGGGTTGCTTTATCTGGTGGCGCTGCGGCCGGTGCGCGATCACGCGCTTGTGTTGGGTGCGATCTTGGGGGCGACGTGGGCTGCGTTTGCGTTGTGGCCCTTGCCGGGCGCAGAATTTGATTATGGTCGAGTCGGAGTTTCGGCGGCGTGGCTTGAGCGTAATGGGCTCGGCGGATTCGCCGCGCATTGGCAAAAAAACAGCAACCTCGCGTGGGCTTTTGATACGTGGTGGCTGAATCTTTTCCCGCGGATGAAACCTTTTGTTTTTAACGCAGGAGGTTACGCCACGCTGAGTTTCATCCCGACTTTGGCGACGATGGTGTTGGGCTTGATGGCGGGTCACGTGCTTGGCGATCCGCGCACGCCCGAGTTGAAAGTTCGCTGGCTCGTGAGGGTGGGGTTTGGCGCATTATTTTTAGGCGCGGCGCTCGGGTGGCTCGGGGTGTGTCCGGTGGTGAAACGAATTTGGACGCCGAGTTGGGTGCTTTACAGTGGCGGGGTGTGTTGCCTCGTGCTCGCAATTTTTTATCGCCTGTTGGATGGCCCGAGGCGCGCTCGATGGTCGTTTCCGCTCCTTGTGATCGGAACCAACTCGATGGCGGCTTACTTGATCGCGCACCTTTGCGAGGGTTTTATCGAACAGACCCTGCGCACCCACTTCGGCGCGTTTTTTTATCTTTTAGGTGAAGCCTATCAGCCGATCGTGCTCGGGGCTTCGACTCTCGGGATCATGTGGCTACTTCTTTATGCGCTTTGGCGCCGGAAATTGTTTCTCAAACTTTAACCTTAGAAGAAATTCACCCACCGTGTGGTTTTAAATAGCGTTTTTTTCAGACGCTATCAGGGCGGTTCGGGTCGCAGAAAAAGGAAAAAACCGCGGTCAGGCTTTGCGCTGTAACCATCCGCGACGGGCGAGCCACGCTTCGGCGCGCGCGGGCCACAGGGTGACGGGTTTTTCCGCGACCGCTCGCATGCCGTAGCCGTGGCCGCCGGTGTCGTACACGTGCAACTCGGCTGAGCCGCCGGCTTTTTTTAGCTGGGTGGCGATGTGCAGACTATTTTCGACCGACACGCCATCGTCGAAAGCGTGCACGAGAAACATGGGCGGCGCTTCTTTGGTGAAGGGGATTTGATTGGTCATCGCGGCCGGGTAGCGCTCGAAAAATCCACCGGTGTAAATCAACAACGTGAAATCCGGGCGGCACGGTTGTTGGTCGGACTGGTCGAGGGCGGGGTAGCGGCGGTCGTTTAAAAATAGCGAGGTATAAGCCGCAGTCGTACCGCCGGCGCTGAAACCGAGGATGCCGATACGTTGCGGATCAAGGCCCCACTCAGCGGCGTGGGCGCGGACCATGCTCACGGCGCGTTGCGCGTCTTGTACGGGTGCTAGCCACGCTTGTTTCGGGTCGCGGGCTGGCACCCGGTATTTAAGAATAATACCGGTGACACCGAGTGAATTGAGCCACGCGGCGACTTCGGTGCCCTCAAGATCGTAGGCGAGGATATTAAAACCACCGCCAGGGCAGATGATGACGCTGGTGCCGTTCATTTTTTCGGGCGCGGGTCGGTAAACGGCGAGTTGGGGCGTGGTCACATTGCCCAGTTTGATGATGCGGCGACCGGCGATGAGTTTGTCAGAGTCCTTGGTGAGATCGGCCTCGGGCGGTAGCGTGGCGGTGTCGCCGGGGGGTGTCGCTGGCCAGAGGTTGAGTATGATCGGCGCCTCGGCTGCGATGAGCGTACGCGCACTCAGGAAAGCCAAAAAAAAGAGCAAGCGATGGCAGTGGGCGGAGCGCATGGAAAATTATTGGGTCAAAAACGTCACCTCGCGGGAGCGTAGGATAAGTTCGGCGGGGAGATTTTTTTCACTTAATTGAAGGACAAGGACGTTGGCGCCGGCTTTGGCGGTGACGCTGAAGGTGTCGCCGGGTTGGAGCAACGCGCCGTTGAGCCACGCGGCTTTCGCGGGGCCGGTGAGCGTGAAGGTAACGGGGCCACCTTTCGCGGATTCGAAGCGGGTGGCGGCGAAGAGCCCTCGAGAGTTGAGAAACGATGGATAAGGCGCGGCGATGAGCTCGCGCGGAAGGGCGCCGCTCACCAGCGAGAACGCGGGGATCCAGTCGGTGAGTTTCGCGTCGCCGCGGATGACCGGCTCAATGCCGATGGGTTCGTTGCCGGCGCCGATCATGTAAAGTTGCCAGAGGCGGGCGACCCCGCCTTGCGCGGCGTCGTAAGCGCCGGGGCGGCCGAGTTGCGCGAGGAAGTTAATCAGATCGAGGCGTTCCTCGGGCAGAAGGCTATCGATCAAGCCGGCGGGCATGAGCGAGCCGGAGCTGGCGCGCTTGGCGATGTTTTGGGTGGCGACGGAAATTTCTTGGTTCGCGGCGTCGCGGAGGATAACCTCGGTGGCGGTCTCGCGGGCGATCATGCCGCTGAGTTCGCGGCCGTCTTTGGTGGAGAGGACGACGGCGTGGTAGCCTTCTTTGATCTTGGCGCTTGGGTAGAGGAGCGATTCGACGAGGTAATCAGTGGGTGCGCTGGCGCCGATACTGGTGAGGTCGGGTCCGATATGGGCGCCGGCGCCGCCGATGGCGTGACAGGCGACGCAGGCGAGTTCGGCGCGTCGGTAAATGCGTTCGCCGCGGGCGGCGTTGCCGGTGGCGAGGGCTTGGCGACCAAGGGCCTGGAGTTCGGCGGGAGTGAATTGGACGGAAGAAAGCGTGAGGCCGGCGGCGTTGATGAGGGCTTGGACGAGGTTTTGATTTTGACCGCCTTCGCGCGCGGGGCGGAGGCCGGCGCGAGCGACTTCGACGGGGAGTTTAGTTTTGGGAACTTCGAGGGCGAGTCGGCCGCTGGCGCCGCGGATAGCGAGAAGTTCGCGCCACAGATTCGTGGCTTCGGCTTCGACGCTGGTGGCGGCGAGGACGGTCATGACATCGGGCAGCGAGTTCGCGAGATCGGTGCCGGCGAAGGCGACGACGGCTTCGCGGCGGATGAGTGGCGAAGCGGCCGTACGGGCGAGGCGGCGAAGTTCGGCGATAACGGGCGCGCCACCGACCTCACGCAGAGAGGTGAAGGCGGCGGCGCGCTCGCTGGGCGAGGTCGCGGGCGTTTCTACGAGCGCGACGAGCGACGGGGCAAGCGCCGGGAGTTTCCAGGCGCCAACCAGTGGCAGGGCACCGGTGCGGGTCGCGGGTGCGGCGAGGAGCGTGGCGAGCGTGGCGAGTTCACCGGTGGGGAAAATTTTGCGCAGGCGGGCGGCGTCGTTGAGGGCGGCGAGGGCGCGAGTGGTGGTGGGTGCGTCGAAGGCGCCGGCGAGGAGCGCCTCGAAGAGCAGGCGTTGTTCGCGCGGGCTGCCGGCGGAGGCGATCAATTCGATCCACGGGCCGGCGCCGTCACGGGGGAGTGGGCGGGTGGCGAGGAGCTGGGCGAGGACGTCGCCAGCGAGGGCGGGCTCGACGGCTTTGAGGCCGAAGGCGAGTTGGGCTTCGCGATTTTGAAAACTCCACGAGCCATCGCGCACAGCGGCGAGCCAAGGCGTGGCGAGTTCGTTCATCGTGATCCACAGCGCGTAGTCGAGGAACGGATCCATCGGGCGATCGAGGACAGTGAGCGCGAGCGCGGCGGCGGGAGCGGAGTTGAGGCGACCAAGGGCGCGGACGGCGGCGAGGCGCACGCGGGGATTCTCGTCGGCGATGAGTTTCGTGAGCGGGGCGAGTGAATCCGCGACGGGGAGCGCGCGGATGGCGGCGGCGCGGAGGTTGGCGTCGGTGGCGGTGAGTTGTTCAGCGAGGAGAGCGGGCGAAGGCAGGTTAAGGGCCTCGTGAACCCAGAGAGCTTGGAAGCGCGCGAGTGGGTCGGTTTGGCGGGCAGTCCACGCGGCCAGATCGGTGGCGACGCGGGTGGCGCCGCGCTCGGTAAGCACGCGCTTGGCCATGGCTTGATCGTAGCTGTTGGGCGAGAGAAGGGCGTCGAGGAGCGCAGAATTTTCGAGCTTAGTGAAATCGCGACGCGGCAGAAGCGCGCGACCTTTGGCGGTGATACGCCAGATGCGACCGTGTTCTTTGTCGCGGCGGGTGTCGCGGAAATCGACTTCGCCGTGTTGGATGATCGGGTTGCTCCAATCGGCGAGGTAAAGCGCGCCGTCGGGCCCGAGCTTGGCGTCGAGCGGGCGAAAACTGGAATCCGTCGAGCGCATCAGGTCGGGCAATTCACGCGTGACGTAGGCGGAGCCTTGGTCGGAGGCCTTGAAGCGTACGAGGCGGTGGGCGCGGAAATCAGCGGTGATAAAGTCACCCTGCCAGTCAGCCGGAAAGTGGGCGCTGTGGATAATTTCGAGGCCGGAGAATTTGGGGTAGTTGCCGGGGCTGATGCTCGCGAGTTGTCGGCGGGCGGGAGCGAGCGTGAAGTAGGTCGCGCCCGGCACAGCCCAGCTAATGCCTTGGAAACCAGCGCCGTCGGTCACGAAGGATTGGCCGAACGGATCGAACTGATGGCCCCAGGCGTTGACCCAGCCGCGGTAGAGAATTTCCAGGCGATTGTCCCGTGGATCGAAACGGAAAATACCACCGGCGGAAAGACGCACGACGCCGTGAGGCGTCTCGGTTTGGGTGCGCGTGTAAACGGATTGATTAAAATACAGCCGGCCGTCGGGGCCCCAGCGCAGTGTGTGGACGTTGTGGTGGGTGTCCTCGGTGCCGAAGCCGCTAAGGACGATGCGGCGCTGGTCGGCTTTGCCGTCGCCGTCGGTGTCGCGCAGGTGGAGCAGCTCGGTGCTTTGCGCGACGTAGACGCCGCCATCGCCCGGGGCGATACCCGTGGGGATCAGTAAGCCCTCGGCGAAGACCGTGGCTTTGTCGGCGCGTCCGGCCCCGGTGGTGTCTTCGAGGATGATAATTTTATCGGTGGCGGCCTGACCGGGCTCGATCTGGGGATAGACTTCGGAGCTGGCGACCCAGAGGCGGCCTTGCGGGTCGAAGTTCATTTGGATCGGTTTATTGAGCAGTGGGTTTTCGGCCCAGAGCGTGACCTCGAGGGCATCATCGATAGTGAACGACGGAATCGGTTGCGGGGTGGATTTGGCGATCAGGTTACCCACGCGTAGGGCAATTTCGGGTGCGGCGGTGGCTGCGGTGGGATCAAAGGTGCGCAGGCGGGCAATGCGGGCTTCTTCTGCGGCGATGAAGGTGTCGAACTTGAGGACCTCGACGGCGTTTTGCCCCTGTTCTTTTTTGCGGAAGCCAAAGATGTAGGCCATGTTGGCGGGGCGGGAGCGGTGGAAGAACCACTCGTTTTTGCGGAGGATGGCTTGGCGGAGTGGCTCAGCGGCGGAGCTGGTGCGCCAGGCGCCGGCGGGACCTGAGGCGCGTTCAGCCCCGAAGAGAAAATCCTCGAGGGCGAAGGCGGCAGCGCGGTAGCCGGCGGCGTTGAGATGGATGCCGTTGTCGCTAAGAGCAGTGGCGCGCGTGGCCGGTGAAGTCAGCGCGTCGAAGAGCGAGAAGAACGGGAGGTGGCGCGCGGCGGCGATTTCGCTAATAGAGGCGGAGAGGCCAGCGAGGGTGGCGTTGTGCGCGGCGGCGCTGGGGTGGGTGCCGCTGAGGGTTTCGTGGGGGGCGGGGCTGAGCAGGACGAGCCGCGCGGTGGGTGCGAGTTTAGCCAGGGTGTCGAGGAGGCGGTTGTAATCGGCGCGGAATTTCTCGCTGCCCGTGGAGCCGTCAAAGGAGTTGGCCATGCCGTAGCCGACAAAGATGATGGTGGGGCGGGCCTCGGTGATTTGTTGTTGGAGCTGGGTCCAACCCTCCTCGGCGGGCTCGCGGCCGGCTTGCATGAGGCTGAGGCCGGTGCGGGAGGTGCCGGTGGGGGTGTCGGCGCTCCAGCCGAGGTTGCGGAAGGTGACGTTGCGATCGGCGGCGCGGGCGGTGAGCATGAGCTCGATCCAGCCGTGGTATTGTTCACGCTCGATGAGGGTGTCGCCGAGCAAGACAACGCGGTCACCGTCGTGGAGTTCGAGGTGCGGCGCCGTGGAGTCGGCGGCGCGGGCGGCGGTGAGAGCGAGCAGGATGAGCAGGGCGGAGCGGAGAAGTGAGCGCATCAGGGAAGGGGTGGCTAGAAAAACTGAAAATGAGGTTTTCCGCGTGGACGTTAACGAGCAAGGCCTTGTTTGCGCCAACACACCTCACAGTAAATAATCATTGGCTAGAGCGCAAGGACGCCAGAAGCCTAGGCTCGTCGAGGTCACTGGTCGCCTCGGCTGCATGCAACGTTTAGCAGTCGGATCAGTGAGCCCTGTAAGGCTAATGAGGTAACGATGGGTGGCTTGCTTGCCTGTCGCCAATTAACCGAAGGGTATTCTGCCCCTCTTGCGCCACTATTTTCTTGGATACGATAACCCAGAAACACGTTGTCTGCGTCTCAGTACGTCGCAACCGAACCGCGCCGGCAAAACTCCGTCGCCCTCCCGCGATATTTTCACATTTTCCCTGCTTTGAACCACCCCATCATCACTAAAGTTGCCTGGCGGCTGATGCCCACGATCATCATCTGCTATTTTTTCGCATACTTCGACCGCATCAATATCAGCTTTGCCAAGTTTCAGTTGCAGGACGCCCTTACTTTGAGCGACACAGCCTACGGGCTAGGGGCGAGTCTCTTCGTTATCGGCTATGTGATTTTTGAAGTGCCGAGCAACATGCTTTTGTACCGGTTCGGTGCGCGAAAATGGTTGGCGCGGATTATTATTTCTTGGGGATTGGCCACAGCGGCGATGGTGTTTGTCCAAACTACGTGGCAATTCTACACCCTGCGCTTCCTGATCGGAGCGATGGAAGCGGGATTTGCACCCGGCGTTCTATATTACCTCACTACATGGTTTCCCGCCAGCCATCGTGGACGTATCACCGCGTTACTTTTTCTGGCTCCGGCGTTCTCCGGATTAGTGGGCAGTCCGCTCGCGGGCTTGATTCTTCAAAAAACGGAGGGGCTCATGGGTTTTTCGGGTTGGCATTGGCTTTTCTTAAGCGGCGGCCTGCCCTGTGTGCCGCTCGGCTTGTTAGTGCTGCGTGTGCTGAAAGATAAAGTGGAGGACGCGCCTTGGCTCGACAGCGAAGAGAAGCGCTGGCTGACCGAGCATATACGCCCACAACACTCCGGTTCCCGGGAAAAATCCTTGCTTGAGGCGATCAAGACGCCGGGATTCATCGCTCTAGCCGTGGTCTACTTTCTGGTGCAGATTGGTTCTTACGGGCTTAATTTCTGGGCGCCCCACTTGATTCGCACCGCCGGTGTCACCGATGCTTCGACGATGGGTTTATTGGTCGCAGGACCCTACATTTGCGGTGCCATCGCCATGATTGTGACCGGACGCTGGGCCGATTCTGCGGGTCAGCGTCACCATGTGCTGGCGGGTTTACTCGTGATTGCCGCGATCGGTTTCACGGCGTGCGGAATTTTTGATCATAGCCTCGTGATTCTCGTCGTGGCGTTAGCTTTCACTGGACTCGGGATGGTCGCGGCGATCCCGGCATTCTGGTCTCTGCCGCCGAAATTGGCGACGGGAGTCGGGGCTGCTGGAGGCATCGCCCTGATCAACACGTTGGGGCAAATGGGCGGCATTGTGAGCCCTTACATGGTCGGCAGGATTCGTGACCTTACAGGCAGCACAACCCCTGCGCTTTATGGTATCTCTGGCGCGCTACTCTTGGGTGCTTTCGTGGTGTTATTTCTACTCCCGCCGGGGCTCCGATCTAAAGAGGGGTCCGAATGAGCCCGGGCGCCTCGCTCCCGCAAACTCAGGCTCTCGCTGGTGTTCGAGTGGTGGAAATGGGGCAATTGATTGCGGGTCCTTTCGTCGGCAAAACTTTAGGCGAATTCGGGGCCGAGGTTATTAAAATAGAGCCTCCCATCAACGGCGACCCACTGAGGCAATGGCGTATCATTGAAGGCGGCACCTCGCTTTGGTGGCAGGTGCAGTCGCGCAACAAGCAATCACTCGCTCTGGATGTGCGGACGGCCCAAGGCCAGGAAATCGCCCGGCGACTCATCGCAGAGTGCGATGTGTTGATCGAAAACTTTCGACCCGGCACCCTGGAGAAATGGGGGCTGGGTTGGGATGTGCTCCAAGCCATCAACCCCGGCCTGATCATGCTGCGGATTTCCGGTTATGGCCAAACGGGGCCCTATCGCGATTTCCCAAGTTTCGGTGCTATCGGGGAAGCGATGGGCGGCCTGCGCCACCTCACGGGCCAACCGGGCAATATTCCGGTGCGCTGCGGCATATCCATCGGGGACACGTTGGCCGCATTGCACGGTACCATTGGCGTCTTGATGGCGTTGCACCACCGCAAGGTTAACGGTGGTGCTGGCCAAGTCATCGATGTGGCCTTGCATGAGTCGGTTTTCAATACGATGGAAAGCATGCTGCCCGAATACAGTGTGCGTGGGGTGGTGCGTGCGGCCGCCGGAAGCGCCTTGCCCGGAATTGCTCCCTCGAACGCCTATCGCTGCACGGATGGCGTGGTGCTTATCGCCGGCAACGGGGATGCGATTTTCACCCGCTTGATGAGCGTGATTGGCCGCGATGATCTCGGCCGTCGTCCCGACCTCGCCTGCAATCAAGGCCGCGTAAAAGTGGCCACTGAACTCGATCAGGCGATCGGCGAGTGGACGCAGCGCCACACGGTCGCCGAAGTCCTCGCGCAGATGGGTGCGGCCAGTGTGCCAGCGGGAAGAATCTACGACATCGCAGACATCGCGCAGGACCCGCACTATCGGGCGCGCGACATGATTCTCAAACAACATACCCGTCAGGGATTCGAGGTCGAGGTGCCGGGTATTGTGCCGAAGCTGCTGTCGACCCCGGGCGCAATTCGCTCACCGGCACCTGTGCTCGGCGAGCATACTCGTGACATTCTTCAAGGCCTTGGCTTCACGGATGAACAACAAGCGCAACTCAAGGCCGAGGGAGTCATTGCATGAGCCCGTGGTGTGGCCAGAGAAGGATGATTCACGTACAGGAAGTCGCGCTACGCGACGGCTTGCAAAGCGAGGCCGGCTTCATGCCCACCGATGAAAAAATAAAATTCGTCGACCGGCTCGCGGCGAGCGGGCTTAGCAAGATTGAAGTCAGTTCATTTGTTTCGCCCCGCGCGGTCCCGCAACTAGCCGACGCCGAGGCGGTCTTTCAAGGGATCACCCGGCTGCCCGGAGTGATCTATGCGGCTTTGGTGCCCAACCTCCGCGGCTTGGAGCGCGCCATCGCCGCCCGAGCCGATGAGGTGAACCTCGTGATGTCGGCCAGTGAGAGCCACAATCGCGCGAACTTGCGCATGTCCTGTGACGCCTCGTTCCAAGCCATCAAGGAGGCGGCCTTACTCGCCGCCAACGCTGGACTGAGGGTCGCCGCGTCCCTCTCGTGCAGCTTCGGCTGCCCGTTTGAGGGCGAGATGCCGACCGCCACGATTCTGATGTGGTGCCGACGGTTGCAGGAGGAGGCGGGTATCCGTTCGATTAGTCTGTGCGACACGACGGGTATGGCCTATCCGGCGCTTGTTCATGATCTGGTCGGACTCGTTCGCTCATCATCGCCGGAGGCAAATCTCACGCTCCATTTTCACAACACGCGCGGACTCGGCCTAGCCAACGTCTTCGCGGGGCTCGATGCGGGGGTGATTCACTTTGACGCCGCTTTGGCCGGGATTGGCGGCTGCCCGTATGCGCCGGGAGCCACCGGCAACATCTGCACCGAGGATCTGATCCACGCGTTGGAGACTTCCGGCTATCGGTGCGGGGTAAACCTGTATGCGTTGATTGAGACAGCCAGAGAATTAGAGAAATTCCTCGGCCACACGACGCCCGGCCAAGTAATGAAAGCAGGCCCGCGGCTGTCTTCTCCCCGAGAGGTGATCGCACCGTGCGAAAGCACACCGGTTCGCACGATGTAATGGGTCGGCTGCGCAGGATCGATTAACCTCCGACAACGCGACCCACCCGCCGCCGTCCCTGACGGCCGGCCAAATCAGTTTCAGCTCACTTCTTTTCCCGATAAACCACTCGCCCCTGCACATCATGCAGGCGAAGTTCCAAACTCGCGCCGGTGGCGGTAGGGGTGATCACACCTGAGAAGAATCCACCCTCACCGGTGCGCAGAAAGCGATGCTCGGGCCGCGGCGTTTTTTCTTCCCAACCGCCGGCATGGGAGGCGCTCGATGGACCGACGCTCCACTCATTGAGTGAAGTCGCAGGGTCCACCGAAACATACTGCCAGTGCCGATCGCCGGTGATTACGGTGAGATTGGGGTAGCGTCCGAGCAACTCGCGAACCTCTTTGCCTTCTACGGCGAAGCCGACATTGGCGTAGTTGTCGTCTTTGTTGCTGCGGTCCGGGCCCACCACGGGTACGGTGGTGAGGATCACGCGGAAGGTGGCGGTGGAAGCAGCCAGCGTTTCGCCAAGCCATTTGATTTGATCGCGGCCCCAGAGGGCCGGCGCGGGCCCTGGATTCTCCGCCCAGTCCGGCGTGCGGTCATCGCGACCCTCCATCAGCCACACCTGCAAATCGCGCCCCCAGCGAAACGTCCGACTGGCCCTTTGGGGCAACGCCGTTTGTTCGCGGAATAACCGTACGCCCTCTGCGTAGCTCAATTCTCCGCTCCGCGTCGCGGGCCCGCAGTCGTTCGATAGGATATCGTGATCATCCTTCATGAAGAAGCTGGTGTAGTTGCGGTGAAAATCCCGTAGCGTCGGGAGGGCAAACATCCGCGCCCAATGGTAGCGGGCCAACGCCGAGGTGAGCGCGATTACCGGCCCATGGTCGTAGTAGACGGCATCGCCCGTGTTCACAAAAAAGTCCGGTTTCAATGCCCCCATCGCGGGGTAAATCGCCAAGCCGTCCGGACGGTCCAAGTGTTCGTATTGTTGGCAGGTCATCACGCAAAAGGTGACGGGCCCGCGGTGTTCGGGTAGCGGGGCGGTTTTGAATTCACCCGGTTGATCATCCGTTTCTCGATCATCCGCATCCCGTCGTGCCTGAGCTACGAGTTCGTAGTGGGTGCCCGGCGCGATCCCCGATAGGGAATGCACCGCAATACCATCTTGCTCCAGTCTAGCATGCTGCCAGGGGGTCTCCGACCAGGCCGCCGTGCCTTTCGGGCGAAAGCGCACCCGGGTCTGGCCCGTAGTGGCCGGCGCGCCGCCCGCCGCGCCGCCAAGATCCAGCCCATCCGGCATCTGCACGACGACGCGGGTATCGGGAAACGCCCGGTTCTCTCGCAGCGCCACGGGCTTGCCGGTTTTTACCTCGAAAGCTTCGACCCGCGGCAAGGGCGCATCGGCCGGATTCGCCGCCGCGCGCAGCGTGACCCGGGTCCAAATATCGGCGGCGGTCGAGGTCACATTAACAACCTTGAAACCGGTGGCTTGGTGTATCCCTGCGGCCGCGGCAGGACAGACCAGTCCAAGCGTCAGTGCTACGAGTAAATTAAACAGACGCTTGGAATTGTTCATGGGGCAGGGGCTTTAATGTGACCAGTTGACGCCAAACGTCCAGAGTGAGCCGTACTTGGTGGTTTGGAAAAACCGGGCGTTACGCGGTGTGCTGGGGCCGTAGATTTCCGTCGTCGCTCCCTGGTCGGTGACGTTGCGCAAATTGGCATAAATCGAGAGGTTTTTACGCAGGTTGTATTCGCCGATCACGTCCACGAACGTGGAGGGTGGCTGCCAATTAAACGTGCCGGGCTCGATGCTGGCCCCCGCCGTCACTGCGTTTAGTCGCGTGCGGCCGCGATGATTGGCATTCACGCGCAGGTTATATTTTTCGCGGGTAAAGCTGAGACCGGCACTGCCACTGCGCGGAATGTAGCCGGCGAAATTTCCGCCCGTATCGCCCACCGCGCGCTGGGAGGTGCCGTTGGCGAAGACCTCGAAGCCTCGGGCCCAATGAGGCAGAAAGGTGAGGCTTTGGCGGTAGTTGAAGCTTACGCCTTCGAAGCGCACCGTGCCCGGAATATTGAATTGAGTCGAAACGCCGTAGCGGCCGTAGGCGTTGGGATCGAGCCCGTAAGAGGCCAGAAATTCAGGGGTGGCGGCTTGCACGGTGCTGCCAAAGAAATTGCGCACGTCGCGGCGAAATGCGGCCACCGACACGACACCGACGCCTTGAAAGTAATGCTCGAGACGCAAGACCAGCGACTTGGCAGACCATGGATTGATATCGACGTTATTGACGACGATTCGATTCGTCGCGCTGTCACCGGCGCTCGTGTCCGGCAAAGTCAGGCCGCCGGCATATTGATTGTAGTCCGGCCGACCAATGGACTCGTAGGCGGCAATACGCCCGATCAAGTTTTCCCGGATGGAGTAACTCGCGTTGAGGCTCGGGAAAAGCTTATCGTAGGACTTTTCGATCGTGGATCCGCGTTCGATCCCGTTGGCGCTTTTCTTGGGATCGGTCAGCGGTCCTTCGGCGTTAACGGTAGTTTTTTCTCCGCGCACGCCGGCGACAATCTTTAGGCGTTGGTCGAGGAAATCGAAATCGGTGCGCAGGTAAGGAGCCACGACTCGCTCGCGGGCAAGTTTGGAGGTCGCGACCCGGTTGCGCGCGATCGTGTTGGCATTGGTGGTGAAATACGTCGGCTGCGCCTTGTAGTGTTCCCACACCTTGCGATCGCTGGGCGCCTCCGAGGCAGAAAACCCATACGGCATCACGCGCTGCGAAAAAACCGGATCAAGAAACGGCGCCAGCGAATCATCGCCCGTGACGGGGGTGGTGCTGGCGACTCGGTCCGCGCCTACATAGTTGTAGGTCGCGGAGTCGTCCGTGATATCACGCACTCCTTCCTGGAGATTGAATCCGGCTTTCAGCGTGATGGGAATTCTCGTATCCAACTTTCGGCTCACACTGCCGTAGGCGGTCTTCTGGGTGTCGTGGGTCGCGTTCTGCTGACTCGTTGCTGAAGTGAGAGCATAGTTCGAGATGAGATAGGGATTCACGTCGGCCCCGGCCGAATTTTTCACCGTGATCGTGCTAGGACGCTGGTAGGTGACATCGTCGAAGGACACGGTTAGGCCGCTGCGAATGGCATTCACGGCGCGGAAATACCCTTGGTCGGTGTCATGGTTATCGTCGGTCGCTGAGGAGTACCCTGCGCCGAGGTCGGCCTTCCACACGGGGCCCTGGTGTTTCCACACCAAGCTTGGCATATAGGTGCGATTAAAACGATTTCGTTCGTTGTGGATCATCGAAACGTTGCCCGCACCGGCGGCCCCGCGCACGAAGGTCGAAGAAAAGCCGCCCGCCTGAACTCCACCCGGGTTGAACGTCAGCGAATGTAGCGCGAACTGCACATCGAAGGAGGAATACAGGAAACCTAAGGAAACGCGGTCGTTATCGGACAACTTGAAGTCCATGGATCCGGCAAAGGATTTACGCGCCGTGATCTTGGGCTGATCCTCTACGCGGTAGGCCGACAAATAGGGCTGCGAATACGCCGTGACGGGGAAGGCGGTGCCAGCGGTGGCAACGCCCGTGCCGCGCCAGGTTGCCTGCACGCGATCCTGAGCTGAATAGCTCGTGGAGTCGCCGGCCGATAGGGAGAATCCAAATTTCTTATTCACGGGCGCCGAGTAGGAAAAATCGAACCCCGGATAAACGTTGCGCGTTGGGCTCGGCTTGGCTCCCGGAGCCTTACTGAAGCTCTTCGCGTTGTCGCGCATGCTGAAATACAGGTTGGACTGTAGCAGGGGTCTGGCGCGCTCGAAGGAACTGCGTGTCACCATGTTCACCGTACCTGCGAGCGCAGAGGCTGGAGACTCGGGGGTGGGCGTGTTAAGCACCTCGATACGCGAGAGGTTGTTGATCGAAACCATGTCAGCCATGACCGTGCGGTTGGTTTTACCGCCGTCGGCTGAGGCGAGATTGAAATTGTCGATTGTGACGGGCACGTAGTCGGAGGGAACGCCGTCGATCGAGATGCCACGGGCATTTCCGCCGGTGTAACTGATCGTGATCCCGGGCAAAAATTTCAAAAACTCAGCGGTGTTACCCTCAGCGACATTGCCAAACTGCTCGGTCGAGACGACCTGCTTGATATTGGGGGCGAACCGCTGCTCGTTAATGGCTAGCGCCGAGGCGTCCATTTCGCGCGAGGTGGTGACCTGAAATTCTGCCAACTGCACGACGTCGCCGCCACTTTTAGGTGGCGCGCCCAGCGCTATACTGAGCTCGGTGGCCTTGCCCGCCGAAATCTCAACGGAGCGCAGGTCGCGTGGCAGCCCCGTGTAGAACGTCTGCACTTTGACCGTGCCCGTCGGCACCTGCGTCAGGCGAAAGTTGCCCTCGGCGTTGGTGAGCGTCACCAGTGCGGTGCCCTCGATTGAAATGCGGGCTCCTTCGACATACTGGGCGCTACGCTCGTTGAGTACTCGCCCTTGGAGCGTGCCGGTATTTTCTGGGAGGGCTGGTCCCTGAGCCTGGACGGAGGATGCGGTGATGGCGAACCATACTCCGAGGATACGGAAGACGTTAGGTTTTTTCATGGGGGATTCTTGAGGATTGTTCTTAGCGCTCGGTGCTGGATTAGATTTTACGGCGGGTGAGCCTTCGTTCCCCATCCGGTTCACCATCAAAGCGCCTGACTTGGCGTCTTCCGCTAGGACCAGACCGGTGTCTGCGATGAGCAGTTTGAGCGCTTCCTGCACGGTGTACGCGCCTCGTACGGTATTGGTCGTGATGCCGCGTACGGCATCGACTAGAAATACCACCTGGCGCCCCGACTCGTCGGCAAAACGCTTCAACGTGCTGGCGGCATCTCCGCGCGCGAGGTTGAAGCTTTTACGCGCCGTTTCCTCGGCTTGAGCGGGCGCGCAGGCGCAGGCTAAACAAACGACGGTCACGACGGCAGCCGAACCAGTGGGGATAAGGGGTTTCATCAACAGGAGCAGGGGGAGCGCTCCTGAGACGCAGCAGCGGACGAAACGGGTTATTCGGGCGCGCATGATTTTTTTCCGCTAGACGCGGCCACCGCCTAGCGCTTGGTGCGCAGGATCACGTGGGTTTCGCCTTGCCGCTCAACCGTGATCGTTGTGCCGCTCTCGAGCAGGCGAACAAAGCCCTCGACGTTGTCGGCGGCAAAGGTGCCGCCGACGGGGCGCTCGGCAAGCGCAGCGTCGCCGAGGATAAGCTGGAGGCGGTTGCGGCGGTTAAACTGGGCGATGACTTCGGACAGTGGTGTCTCGGAAAACGCCAGTTTGCGTTCCTGCCAGGAGAGAGCGTCACGCACCGTCGCGGGCGTGATCCTCTCCACGGCGGGAGCGGACTGGGCGGTGTTAGTGAGTGAAGGTAAGTTGACGAGTGTGCGTTCGTTGGCGGCGACGTAGGTGGTCGAGACGGGCGCTGAAAGTGCGTTGGGGACAACGCGCTCCACCTCGGCGACCGAGACTTTGCCCTCGGTGACCAGCACTTCTACGGCGGTGGGGGCGAGGCGGACATTAAACGCGGTGCCGACGGCGCGGACGGCGACTCCACCGGCGGAAACGATGAACGGCCGCGCCCGATCGTGGGCGACGGTGAAGTGGGCCTCGCCGGCAACCAGTTCTACGCGGCGGTGGGTGGGCGTGAGTGCGACGCGCACCTTGGTTTCGGCGTTGAGTTCGATGACGGATCCATCGGCGAGGGCGACGCGTTCGTAACCACCGGTGGAGGTGGTGAAGACCTGTGCGGCCGAGTCCGTAGGGGGCAGGAATTGTATGGCGGTGAGGAACGCGACGGCGACGGTTGCGGCGATACTGAGGGCGACGCGTAGCGGCCTAAGATTACGCCGAGACACGCCCACTAGGCGGCCCGGGCGGGCGGCTACAGGAAACGCGATGACCGGCTGCAGCTCGGCGCGCACAAGGGGCATTTTTTCCAGTAAGGCGCATGTCGCTTCGAGCCGCTTAACGGCGGCGGAGTGACGGGTGTCGGCGCGGCACCAGCGCGCGAACTCACGTTTCTGCGCGGAGGAAAAGCCCTCGGCGCGCAGCGCCAGCCAATCAGCAGCGGCTTCCTCGATGGGGTCTTCGTGGTCGTCGAGCGAGTCGTTCATGCGGTGTCTTCTCCTTGGGAGGGGATCGTGGCGTCCAGTAGGCCACGGGCGGCAAAGAAGGCGGCGCAGCGGCGCATGCCTTTGGCCATATGGACTTTTACGGTCTCTGGCGAGATGCCGAGTTGGTCGGCGATTTCCTTGTAGGCGAGGCCGTCGAGGTATCGCAGCATGATAACCTGGCGGCAGCGGTCGGGCAGGGCGCGCACGGCCTCGGCGAGGACTTCGAGTTCGTAGCGTTGGTCGAGAGTTTCGGCGGCGCTGGGCTGGGCGTCGAGGACGACGAGCTCGGATCGATCGTTGATCGATTCGGTGGGGTGGGCGCGGCGGCGGCGGAAGAGATCGAAGGCGGCGTTGCGGGCGGCAGTGAAGAGAAAGGCCTTCGGGTAGCGCACGCCGCCGGTGTCTTTGGCGCGCAGGAGGCGCGTGTAGGTTTCCTGGACCAGATCGTCGTGATCCGCAAGGGTGGGGAAGCGAGCTTGGAGGTAGGCACGCAGGGCCGGTTCATGGGGATGAACTTCCTTGGCAAACCAGTGGGCTTGTTCGGTCGGTGGCATGGGGTGATGCGCGGCCATGGGCATCACCCCCTGACTTCCGGCTGTCGAGGGCATTTTCGGCTGAAACGGGATTTGGAAACTATTTCGCTTTGGCGATAACCCGAAACGGTAGGTGGCGCGTCTCAATTTCTTGTGAAGGCAAGGAAAGTCGGTCGGCGGCAATTAAATCACCTCAATTGAACATCTGTGCTGCCCGACCCGCTGGATGAGGCCAATTGACCTCGGGTAGCCCGTGATCGTTGCAAACGCGATCCCCGATTCCGTCAGCTTAGGGATCAGCTGGTGGAAGTCTGTTGATATGGGCAGTTGTGGCTCCCTGTAATTTTAAAATGAATCGCAACGCGTAGTCGTGTTGCCCGCCAACGATCCTCAACTCGAAGGGCGAGATTTGCGCCGATCAAGTCGAGATCGATTTCTGCCTCGCGCGCTTGTTCGAGCAATTCAGGCCGCGATCTTTTCGAACGGACTTCTCCAAACGGCAGAGCGGAACTCCGCGCTCCCTGTTGGGCCAGGTGCATTGGGTTCGCCTAAGTATCGTCTTGCCGACGTGGCAGACGCGTCATACAATGGTCAGGTTATGGAAACTCTCTCCGTAAAACTCCCTCAACCTCTGGCCAAGTGGCTGATCGATGAGGCCAACAGCACCCAGCGCTCCCGCTCGGACCTTGTACGCGAGGCTTTGGAGCTGCGTCGGCAAGGCAAGGGACTAACGCGGAAAATGCGCATCACGATGGCTGATGCCATGGCTGATTTGCGCGGTACGGTCACAGGCCCAACTGATCTTTCGACTAATCCAAAACACCTCGCGAATTTCGGCCAATGAAAGAGGTTGTCCTCCTTGATACGGGGCCACTGGTCGCCTGGCTGTGTGACACCGATCAATGGCATGAGTGGTCGGCGGAGCAGTTTGGTAAGCTAGAGCCCGTGTTGATTACCTGCGAAGCGGTGCTCACGGAAGCCTGTTTTCTATATGCGCGAGCGGGTGGCGATCCGGCGAAAATTATCGCTACAGTGCGTCGTGGCTTTCTGGACGCGACGTTCACCCTCGCTTCCGAAGCCGCCAGTATCGAGCTACTGATGCAGCGCTACGCCGACACGCCCATGTCGCTCGCCGATGCATGTCTGGTAAGACTCTCCGAGGTGCACAAGGACTGCCGCGTGCTCACGCTGGATAAACACTTTAAGCACTACCGCCGCTTCGGCCGGTCCGTGATTCCGCTCATCAGCCCACCATGATGCGGCAGGTATTAAGACAGCGCGCAGGCCTGGGCGCACGGGATGAGCCGGAACTTTATTTACCTTGCGGGCCGTAGCCGGCGGCGGGGTGGCCGTTGGCGTCGAGGTGACCGGTGGCCCAGAGGACGCCTCGCGTGACCAGATCGAGGAAGCGCGGGTCGTTTACGGTGAGGTTATTGTGGCCGAGGGTCGTGCTGAAGACGCGCGCTTGCTTCGGGCCGTAGGTGTTGGTCCAGACGACGACGGAGGTTTTGTCACTCAACGTGCCGTCTTTGGCTTTCACAGTTTGCTTGCCGGTGGCGAGGGACTGGTGACCGGAAAAATTTTTCGGATCTTGGACGTTGTTGTAGAGTTCTTCTTTGATTGTCGTCCAATTTTCCAAACCGCGCGTGATCGGGCTGTCGCTGGCGGCGAACGTGACCGCGATGGGTTCTTGCGGGCCGTGGCCGCTGGATTGGAGGCCTAAGTAGTCGAACCACAACGCGCCGGGCGCACCGGGGGCGAGGGGTTTACCGAATTCTTTGGTGACGCGGTAACTGTGCATCGCGCAGTGCAGGTTCACGCCGGGGAGGCCGGCGAGGTGCGGGGCGAGGACGTTCTGCGCGGCGGCGGGGTCGGCGATATCGGCCGCGCATTCGTCGTGGATGACCAAGTCGTAGCCATCGGCGTAATGGGGGTTGGAGTGCGCGGGGAAGCTGGGGCGCGTGGTTTTATCGGCGGTGTGCATGTGCTCGACGACGACGTGAGCGCGGGCTTCGAGGCCTTGTTTGAGGAGATCTTTTTGGACGAGGTAATCGTGACAGCAACCGCCGGTGATTAAAAGAATGCGCAGAGGTTTGGGTGCGGGTGTGGTGGCGGCGGTGTCCGCGAAGACGAAGCTGGGCAGCGCGGCGATTAGGGCAAAGATGAGCGAGCGAGGGGATTTCATGATGGAAGCGATGTTCAACGGATAGAATTCGGGGCGGCGGGCAGGGGGGGTAAAAGGGAGCCGCCGGAGTGCATGTAGTGCCTTAGCGTGCAGGAAATCAAGGGCGCGGGAGTAGCGCAGCGGTTGATTTTTAAAGCACACATAACATCCGGATGAGTTCGCGTCGAAGGCAGCACTCCAAGATTCGATCTTTTTTAGAGATACGCTCACGCAAATCCAAAAAATATAGCTACGGATTTCAAGGTGAAGAGGGGTAAAAGCACCGATGGGTTGTTCAGAAATGGCTACCCCCAGTTAACCCATCGAGTTTCACGGTAAAAGGCACCATTGCCTTGACTTTATAGTGTATTTTATAATATTACAAAATTGTGTTATTACGAAATACACTTGTTGAAGTACTAAAAGATCAGAGGCCGCCCGTTGCCGCTACTCCGGAAATCCCCAGAGCTATCACGCGCCGACTCCCCCTGGAAAATTCCGAGTATGCTTTGGTTCTAAGCGGCGTGCGCAGCTGCGGCAAAAGCGTCTTACAAGCGCAGCTCCTACGCCGCCACCTGGGTGCTCTTTATATAAATGTGGAGGATACTCGGCTCTACGGCATGGGTCCGGAGGATTTTCCGACGCTTTTGGATGTTATTCACGAGCTTGTGGGAAAACAGGCCGTCTTTTTGGATGAGATCCAAGAATTGCCCGAATGGCAGCGGTTGGTTCGTTCGCTTTTGGACCGCGGTCACCCTATTTGTGTGACCGGCTCAAACGCCTCAATGCTCGGGCGCGAGCTCGGGGCCAAGCTCACCGGCCGGCACCAGTCATTCGAGGCATTCCCCTTTTCCTACTCTGAGTATCTGGCCTATACCGCCGGCGAACGCAGCGCCGCTACGCTCACCGCTTATCTCAATGATGGGGGATTTCCGGGTTATCTACGCGAGCGTGACCCGCGAATCCTGCAGCAGCTTTTGCGTGACATCGTGGAACGTGACATCGCCCAGCGTCATCATTTGCGGGAATCACGGCACGTGATGAACCTCATTTTGTATCTTCTAGCAAACACCGGTCAGCCGCTGTCATTGCAGAGTCTAACAAAATCACGCGCGATTCCCACCGTCTCTCAGACCTCTCGCTACATCGAATTTCTGCAGGATGCTTACCTTCTGTTCGCTCTTCCGAAATTTAGCACTTCGTTTAAGCAGCGGGTGGTGGCGCCAAACAAATACTACGCGATCGACAACGCGCTCCGCCGCGTGAATTCGCCGAACCTTACGGCGGATATCGGTCATCGCCTTGAGAACGCGGTCTTCCTATCCCTGCGCCAACGCGGTTTGAAGCCCTGCTATGCTGGTGAAAAAAACTCCTGGGAGTGTGATTTCGTAACCGAAGATTATGCTATCCAAGTTTGCACCACGCTCACGCCCTTCAATCGGGAGCGCGAAATGAAGGGGGTGCGACGTGGGTGCTCTTTACCCGGCAAACGCCGAGGAGTTATTATCACCTTAGATCAACGGGACGCGATGTCGGTCGACGGCGTTGAGGTCGAAGTTATTCCTGCTTGGGAGTGGTTGGATGCCGGGTCCTGATTGGAGCCGCGCAGGGCGGGCTCGTGCGGGGCGAGTTCGGCGTTAAACCACTGGATCGTATCGGATCGGGGTGAATCCACGGCGCGAGAAATGAAGAGGTCGCGGGAAAAATTAAGGCCGCGGTCGGTGTTCCGGGGTGGCGGATAGGTGATGCGACCCGAGGGGGCGGCGAGTAACGCCCCTGCACGGAAGGACGGGTCGGAGTCCTCGCCCTATTTTTTGGCTTCGGGCTTGGCGGGCGGGGTCCAGGTGAGTTTCTGGCCGGCGGCGAGCAGGCGGGTGCGCAGGGCGGCGTAGTCCACGGCTTGTACGGAGGTTTTGGCGTCGAGGGCGAGCGCGGCGGCGGTGGCGGCGCTCTGGCCTAGGAGCATAAAGACGGGCTCCATGCGGATGCTGCCGTAGGCGATGTGCGAAGAGGAAACAGCGACGGGCACGAGAAGGTTGGCGCATTCGCGTTCGTGGGGGACGAGGGCTCGGTAGCTTACCGGGTAGGGCTGGGGTGTGGATTTTTCGACGTTACCCTCGGCCATGACGACGCCGTTGACGACGACGCGTGAGGTGTGGTGCGAGTCCATGGTATAGCTGGCAAGTCCGACGCTGTCTGCGGCGATAATTTTGCCCTTACAGTTGTGCTCGGTCATGACGTAGGCGGAGACCATGCGACGGCCTTCGCGCACGTAGAGCTCGTGGGGCCAGCCGTCGGTTTCTGCGAACTGATCGCGCGGCAGTCCGAAGGTTTTCACGTGGTCGCGGAGTTTGGCGGGTACGGCTGCGTCGTGCGCGAGAAACCACATGTAGCCCTGTTGGTAGGTGACGTGGGCTTGGAAGATTTTTTCGCGCTCGGCGTAGTCGCCCTCGGGCCAGCGGTTGCTGCCGCCGATGAAATCAGTCGAGACGGGGCCGGCGTTGTTGCAGTCGCCGAGGTTTAATTTTAGTGGGCCTTTGCGGTAGGTCCAATCCCACTCGAAGTCGGCGGGCGCGGAATTGAGGAAACGTTCGAGTAGCGCGTAGTCGTCGCGGCGGTAACCGGCCGGTTGCGAAAACGGCCGGCCGCTCGTGGCGGGCGCGAGCCACATGCGGAAATTATAAGCTTGGACTAATTTATCGCCCGAGCCCTCGGCCCGCGGCGGCTCGGCAGAGATACCGGGTAGCAGGCCGCTCTTTGGATCACCGGGCGTGCGGTACGGATCTACGGGAAAACGGAACTGATGTTTGTCGGCGATGAAGGTGCCGTTAAACGCTTCTCCGTAGGTGGTGTTACCTTCGCGGCCGACGTGAAACGAGACACCCGCGCGCGCGAGCAGATCGCCTTCATACGTCGCATCGATGAACATGCCGGCCTCGATGCGGTTGCCGTTTTCAAAAACGAGGGCGCGGATGTGGTTGCCGTCTTTTTCGACGCGGGCAAGGCGGTGTTCGAACCAAACGGGTACGCCAGCTTCGGCGAGCATGGCGCGCATCGTTTGCTCGGCGTCGGCCGCGCGGAAGCCGCTCCATTGGCCCATGCGATTGAGAAATTCCTCGGCCATGCCACCGATGGATTCTTTTTTCCCGAGATCAACGGCGGTGAGACCGGCGGCGGTGATCCCGCCGACGTGGCGGCGAAACACGGCGAGGGCGGCGGTTTTGCCAAGGCGCCGTGCTTGCACCGCGGCGCCCACGCCACCCGGGGTGCCTCCATAAACGCAGATATCTACGTGCAAGGTCTGCGGCGTGGCGTTGGGATCGGCGGGCAGCGGATAGTAGTAACGCAGGCCGGGGTTGGGCGTAGTAGGGGCGGGCAGCGGCGCGGGGGGCGCGGCGGGTAGGAGTGTGGCGGTGGCGAGGAAAAAGAACGTGAGTCTCATGGGACGAAGTGGCGAAGCGCCGGCGCGTGTTATTTCTTTTGAGCGGTGGGCTTGGCGGGAGTTTCCAACACTTGGCCGTCGGCGAGCAGGCGAGCGCGCAACGCGGCGTAGGGCACGTCTTGCACGGCAAGGTTTTGATCGATCGCCATAACCGCGGCGGTGGCGGCGCTTTGGCCGAGGATCATAAAAACTGGTTCCATCCGGATCGAGCCGTAGGCGATGTGTGAACTGGAGACGCACACGGGCACGAGGAGATTTTCGCACTGTGATTTTTTCGGGGTGAGTGAGCCGTAAGCGATCGCGTAAGGGCCTTTGGTGGAGACGCCGATGTCGCCCTCGTTCTGCACGTAGCCCTCGGGGGTGATGTAGCGCTGAACGTTGTGCGAATCCATGGCGTAGCTACCCATGCCGACCGATTCGGGCGTGGGGCGGCGCTTGAGCAGCTCGTTTTCCGTCATGACGTAGGAGCCAATCAAGCGGCGGGCTTCGCGCACGTAGATCTGGTGCGGCCAGTGGCCGTTGTCTTTAAATTCATCCTTAGCGAGGCCCCAGCGGGACATTTTTTCGCGGACCTCGGCGGGGACGCGGGGATCGTTGGCAATAAAGTAGAGCCAGCCCTGTTGGTAGGTCTCATGCTCACGGATGATCTCGCGGCGCCGAGCGTAGGAGGCGTCGGGGTAATCATAATTCATCCCGAGGTTGTCGGTGCTGAAAGGGCCGTGGTTATTGGTGTCGGTTTTGTGATTTGGGATCGGGTCGAATTTACCAAACGTCTCCGTCCAACCGGCAGCGTAGATGCGCAGCAGCAGCTCGTATTGGGCGGCGTCGTAACCAGCGGGCTGAGCGAACGGCACGCGGTTGGACGGGTCGTCGGTAAGGCACATGCGGAAGCAGTAGGCTTGGAGTTTTTTATCGGCGGCACCGAACTCGCCGGGCGGCTCGGTGCTGATGCGTGGGAGTACGCCGCTCTTGGGGTCACCGGGGACAACGTAGGGGCTGATTTTTTCTTTTAAGACGCCGAAGTGGTGGCGGTGGTGAAGGACGCCGGTTTGGACCCCGTTCAACTCTTCGTTGTACTGGGCGCGGGCCTCGCGGCCGACGTGGTAGTCGAGGCCGGCGGCGGCCATGAGGTCGCCCTCGTAGGTGGCATCGAGAAACATTTTCCCCGCGTAGGTTTTGCCGCTGAGGGTAGTGATCGAAGTGAGGCGAGCACCGGATTTTTTTACGCCCGTGGCGCGGTCGAGCCATTCGTCGCGGATGACCGGCAGTTGGAATTCGCGGACGAGCTCTTCGAAGACGTTCTCGGCCACGTGGGGTTCGAAGATCCACATGGTGCGATTGACCCCATCCATGGCGGGCGTGCCTTGGCCTTTGTTGCCGTAGTCGGATTTCTGCTGCTGGCGCCAGGCGGTGGGTTGGTCGTAGTGTTGCCAGACGCGGTGGTAGAAATCGCGGGCGAGGCCGCCGATGACGGATTTGTCGCCGGTATCGGTAAACCCGAGACCGCCGGCGGAGAGACCACCGAGATGTTTATCGGGTGAGACGATGATGACTGACTTGCCCATTTTCTTGGCTTGGACGGCGGCGGTGACCGCGCCGGCGGTGCCACCGTAGATCACGAGATCGTAGGCTGCGGCGGCGCGGAGGCAAACGCCCGTCAAAGCGAGGACGAGCGTGAGGGTGGCAAGGAGGGATCGGAGCATGACAGGGTAGGGTAGGGTAGGGTTGGATTTGGGCGGGTAGAGCCCGCCAACTTTGGAGTTATTAGTAGGCTCCTTTGATTGCGAAGGTCCAGGATTGGCCGACGGTCTCGTTGCGCGTAATTGCAGTGGGGCCGGTGATAAATTTCTGCATATTGATGTAGGGCGTATCGAGCAGGTTGCGCACACTGATCGATAGGCTGTAAGTCTGGTTTAGGCGCCAGCTGCCGCCGGCGTCTAGGTTAGTGCGGTGGCGACGATAAGTGGTGCCGGCGAGGTTCGTGTTAACGTCGTCGGACCAGTTCCAATTGCCGTAGAGATTGAGTTTATTGAGCGTGTAATTGAGGCCTCCGCTGGCGAGGTGAGGCGTGAGATTGGCGCGGGGGACTTCGGCGTAGAGCCGCGTGTAGCTACCCCGCACGGAGAGGCGTTTAAAAAGGGCGCCGAAGAAGCCGAGGCTTTGGTTGTACTCAAGCTCCATGCTGCGGATCTTGATGCGATCGGTGCCGTTATCGGTGGTGATGAATTCGTAGCCCTGGAGCTCGTCGTCGCCGGTGTAGCCGAACTCTTGGGCGCTCAAGCGGTCGGTGATAAAGAGATTTTTCACGCTGCGCTCGGTGAAGGTGGCGGCGAGTTGGCCGATGGGTTCGAAGTAGTAGGCCACACGGGCGGCGTAGTTATCGGATAATTCCGGTTTCAGCCGTGGATTGGGCGTGGTGACGGTGAGGGCGGTGTCGTTGATGGTCCAGACGCCGGCGAGGTTGACGTAGGACGGGCGGCGGATCGTCGAACTGTAGCCGAAGTGCAGGTCGAGGTTGCGTGCGAGGTTGTATTTGAGGGAGGCGCTAGGAAAAAAGTTGTGGTAAATGCCGGTGCGCGAGACGCGGGGCTGGGAAAGAAATTGGTAGTTGATGCCGGGGATGGTGGTGGCGACGCCGGCGGCGCTGACGGGGAAGCCGGCGGCGCGGACCTCGGCGGGCGTGCGGGTATCGGCTTCATTGGCTTCGGTGGTGGTTTCTTCCCAGCGCAAGCCAGCGCGGGCGGTGACATTTTTGATTTTGGCCGTGCCCATGAAGAAGCCGGCGTCGATCCGCTCGTAATAACGGCGGCGGCGGGCGACGTAGGATTGGTAGTAGTTGTCGTCGTTGGTGCCCCAGGTTTGGCGGAAGGAGGAGGGGTTATTTTTGTAGAGTTCGCCGATGGCGCGCAGGTTGGGCATGAAGACGCTGGCTCCGGAAAGGGAGGTGGCGCTGCCGTCGTTCATGGCGAGGGAGTATTCCCATGGGGAGCGGTAGGCGTCCCAGGCGCCGCGGGCTGGGATGACCCCGCCAGGAGCGTAGTCGTAGCGTTTGGCGAGTTGGTCGTCTTCGAATTTTTGGATTTGCTGGCGGGTTTTGACCCCGCTCTTCCAGATGACGGGGAGCCATTTGGCGGTTTTGAGGGTGCCGATGACTTCGCCGCTGAAAAGCACGGTGCGGCCAAAGCGGCCGTCGTTGGCGGTCAAGGTCGGGTTGGTGTAACTGGAGCCGAGGGCGATGTCGGGGCCGGCGATTTGGGTGAATTTCCAATCACTGGAAAGTAGCGAGGAGCGCGAGGCGCGATACGTGATGCCGTTGGCGATGGGTGAGTTGGTGTCGCGGATCGATTGGTGGCGGCCCATGGGGTCGTACCAGCTGGTGGAATCGGAGTAGGCACCCTTGGCTTCGAGCTCGAAATTTCCGCGCTTAAAAAGAGCGCGCGGGATCAGGGTGAAGGTCTCGCCCATTTTAGAGACCGCGACCGGATTGACTTGGACGGTGCCGGAGGTGGCGGAGGTAAAGTTGAGCAAGGGATTATCGCCGACGACTTGGCTGCGGGCGCCGGTGCTGGAGTTGAAGATAACGGTGCGTTGGGGCGTCCAGAGATCGGCGTAATTGTAGATCGTGACCAAGCCGACATCGAGGTAAGGGTTGATGCGATAATCGGTGGTGAGGGTGGTGGCGAAACGCTTGTTGAAGCGGGGCGCCCACTGGAAGTTGAGCGTGGTGGGGACGAGCGGACGGGTGTCGGTACTCGTGACAGCGGTGCTGTAGGCGGAGGAGGTGATGAGGGCTTCTTGGTAGACGTTGGACTCGCTAATGTTGAGCACGACACCGAGTTTTTTATCCAGGAAACGATCGGAGTATTCGAAGATGCCGCCGGGGCGGATTTTGTAGTTGGTGCGGTCCTCGTCGGGCCCGAGGGAGCGACCGGTTTTCATGGCCTCAGAGTGGGCCTCGACGTTGGCCTGCCAGGAGACGCGTCGGCCGACGCGGTCGAAGGCGCGTTTAGTGCGAAGGTTGATGGTGCCGGCAGGGGCGTTGGCATCGACATCGGCGCTGACGGTCTTGTTGACCTCGATCGATTCCATGGAGTTGAGGGAGGCCATTTCCATGGTGAAGGAGCGAGCGGCGCCGGAGCCGGAGTTGTTGGCGTCGGTGCTGGCAAGGGCGATACCGTCCATGGTGACGGAGGTGTATTCGGAGCCAAGGCCGCCGAGGCGCACGGTACGGACCTCGCCGTAGAAAAGGTCGAGTTCGACGCCAGGAAGGTGTTTCAGGAATTCTCCGACGTTACCCTCGGCGTTGTCGCCAAACGCGTCGGAGGCGACCGTGTTTGTAATGTTCATGGAGTTACGCTGGTCCATGATGGCTTTGGCGTTGCCCTCGCGTTCGGAGGCGACGGTGAACGCGGCGAGCTTGATGGTGCCATCGATCCCGGTGGTAGCGTCCTGGAGGGTGCTGATGAGTTCGATATTTTTGGTGGTGGTGGCGCCGCCGGCGATTTCGACGGGGATAGTGACCGTGCGGTAGCCTGCATAAGTGACAACGAGAGTGAGGCGGCCGGCCGGTAGGGTGCTGAACGAAAAAAAGCCCTCCGCTTCGGAGACTGTGGTAGCCCCGGTCTCGACCAAGCGGATCTGGGCGTTGCGGACGTATTCGCCGGTGGCGGGGTTTAGGACGCGGCCCGAGAGGCCGCCGGCGGCGTTCGCCGTTTGGGCCGAGAGTAAGCAATTCGAAACGAGGCACAGGAGCGCGGTGAACGCGCAGCGGAAGGATAGACGCGGCATGACTTTTAAGATTATTAGGGGGAGTAAGATCTAAAATCACCTAGGGGGGTTAGGTGGCTTGGATTATCAGCAGAAAACTACGGCGAGCTGAGCAAAAAAGCTCCCTATCGTTTTGCAATCGCTCAGGTGGGCGTGAGTTCGACGCTGCAGGCTGCAACGCTTCGATCACCGTTCGCGCGCGGCGGTGTGGCGGGGATCAGAGAAGGCAGACGTTTGAAACGGGCGCGCGGCGAAGGGCGCTGGGCGGGATCAGACGGTGTCGGGGATCGCGTAAGTGAGGCGTTGGGGTTCGCGGAGGAGTTGGCGGGCGCGGTCGAGGGCGGCGGGGCTGCCGGCGGCGGTGATGGTGTCGCCGGTGGCTTCGATTTCCAGCCACGGGCCGAGGGCCATGGGTTGGGCGGCGAGGTCGACGCCATGCACGCCGAGATGGGTCTGCAGGGACTGCGCGGCGGCAGCGGCAGCGGGGAACGAGGCGAGCGCAGTACCGACGGCGTCGGGCGCGGCGGGCAAGCCGACGCGCAGGGAAATGTTGCCGTAGTGACAGATGCTCGCGGAGGCGTGGCCGGTGGCGGCGGACGCGGCGAGATCGGCGTGTCGGCGGCTGCGGACGGCGTCGAGAAAGTTGGTCATGTGGGCCACTACGCCACCGTCGCCAGGGAAGTTTTTGATGAGTTTGCCCTTCGGATCTTTGGCGGTGCAGCCGATGAGGCCGGCGAGGGTGCCGCCTTCGCAATGCGCGATGAGGCCGACGCGGAGGCCACCGGACTGATCCATGAAGTTGACGCCGGGCTTCGCCGGGAGGCCGCGTTGCTCGAAGATGACGGGCGCGCCGGGGTAATCGTAAACGGCGAGCTGGGTGTTGGGCGTCTCAGCGGCATCGTCGTGGACGTAGCGGCCGCCCAGGCCGAGGACGCGGCGGGGTGGGCCGTCGGCGCGGACCATGCGGCGGGCGACGTCGAGGAGGTGGACGCCGTTGTTACCGAGGTCGCCGTTACCGGTGGCCCAGGACCAGTGCCAATCGTAGTGGAGGCCTTCACGGTTGAGCGGGGTGACGGGCGCGGGGCCGCACCAGGTGTCGTAGTCGACTGCGGTGGGGTACCACGGGGCGCGGCGGGCGACAGCGTCGCGTTTGCCGTAGTAAACGGCGTGGACGTGCTGGAGTTTGCCGAGACCGCCCGAGTGGAGAAACTCGATGCCGGCGGCGAGGCCGGACTCGGAGCGATACTGGGTGCCAACCTGGACGATGCGGTTGTATTTTGCGGCGGCGGCGACCATCTGGCGGCCCTCCCAGACGGTGTGGCTCATCGGCTTTTCAACGTAGACGTCTTTGCCGGCCTGACAGGCCCAGACGGTGAGCAGAGCGTGCCAGTGGTTGGGCGTGGCGATGAGGATGGCGTCGACGTCGGCGCGGGCAAGTAGCGTGCGCGCATCGGGTGTGCTGAAAGGGGCAGGGCCGGTGCCGGCGAGGAGCGCGGCGACCTTGGCTAGTTGGGTAGGATCGACGTCACACAGGGCGACCACGCGGGCATCGCTGCGCTTGAGGATTTGTTGGACGTGGGCAGTGCCTTTGGCGCCGCAGCCGATGAGGCCGAGGCGAATCGCGCCGTTGGCGCCGACCGGTGCGGCCCAGACGGACGGACGCAGGCTGACGGCGGTGAGGCCGGCGGTGGCGACGACGGCGGAGTGGCGGAGGAAGGTGCGGCGGCTGAGTGGTGACATGGGCGAGTGGGAGGGTCGCTGGCAGGGAAATAGGAGGGGCGAGAATCAGGCGGTTGGATAGGTGTAGCCTTTGCGGTAGTCGCGGCGGAGGAGTTGGTTGGCGGCTTCGTCGTTGAGGCAACGTTCGCGGACCCCGTCCCAGTCGAGACTGCGGCCGAGTTTCAACGAGACCATGCCGAGGAGCGCCAGGTTGGTGGAGAGGTGAATGTCCTCGATGTCGGCCACGGGGCGCGTGCCGGTGCGGATGGCGCGCAGGAAATCCGCCCAGAGCTCTTGGATATTTTGCGAGTCGGGCTGGCGCAGTTGCGCGGGCTCCGTGATGGGCGGGGCTTTGCTGTCGGTGGGGTAAAACGTCCAACCTTGCTGCCAGCCCATGTGAAAAATCCCTTTCGTGCCGTAAAAATAGCAGCCGACATTTTCGCCTTTATCGGTGTTGTTGGCCCCGAAGCGGCGATGCTCCCATTGCACGTTAAATTTTTCGAAACTGTAGGTGGCAAGTTGGTGGTCGGGGGCGTCGGTGGTTTGCTCCTGAGCATTAAGGATCGGAGCGCCGGCGATGGGGCGGCCGCCGCTGGAGAAGATGCGTTTCGGATATTTTTCACCCGTGACCCAGAGGACTTGGTCGAGCCAGTGGATGCCCCAATCACCGAGGGTGCCGTTGGCGTAATCGAGGTAATTGCGGAAGCCGCGTGGGTGGATACCGCGGTTGCCGGCGCCTTTGGTGGTATCGCGCGGATCACCGCCGTTGAACGGTCGGAGCGGGGCTGGGCCGCACCACATATCCCAGTCCAGTTCCGGCGGCACCGCGACGGTGGGCAACGGTTTTTCCGGACCGCTGCCGCCGTAGTTGACGAAGCAACGCACCATGCCGATCTCGCCGAGTTTGCCGGAGCGGATGAAGTCGCGTCCGCTGACGTTGTGTGGGGAAATGCGGCGATGCGTACCGACTTGAACGACGCGGCCCGTGGCGCGCGCGGCGTTTACCATCGCTCGGCCTTCCAGGACGGTGTGGCCGATGGGTTTTTCAACGTAAACATGCGCGCCGGCTTTCACCGCGGCGATCATGGGCAGCGCGTGCCAGTGGTCGGGGGTGCCGATGATGGCGATATCGGGCTTCGTCGCAGCGAGACATTCGCGGTAATCTTTAAACAACTTCGGCGTGCTGCCGGAGCCCGCGGCGCCGTTTTTTAGCGTGAGTTCAAACTGGCGCGAATCGACATCGCACAACGCGACCAACTCACATGCGCCGCTGGCGAGCGCCTCGCGTAAGATGTTGTTGCCCCACCAACCGCAGCCGATGAGCACGAGCCGGAAACGCGGGCCGCCAGATTTCGGCTGCGCGCGGAGAGAAAACGGGATCGCCGCGAGGGCGGCGGCGGTGGCGGAATTTTGGAGAAACGTGCGGCGATTCATGGGGCGGGGTGGGGTAACGACGTTAACGATTAAGTGCGGCGGCCGAGGCCGATCTCGCGGCGGAGGTAAGTGAGGGATTTTTCGATTTCGGTTTTTTGAAAATCTTGGGTGGCTTTTTTGCCCTCGGGGCCGGCCGGTGCTTTGAACGGTGTGAGCGCATGGCCGCGCGCAGCGAGGGCTTCGAACTTCGCGAGCTTCTCGGGGCGTCGGTCGTAGTGTTTCCAGAAATCAGGTTGTTTGTAGGGAAACGCGCGCTGTGAACCGGAAATTGTCTCGATCATGATCGGTACCTGCGGGCACAGCTGGGCCCAGCGCGCCGCGTACGCTTTCCAATTGATTAAGCCTTCGCCGACGCAGGTCCATTGCACGGCGGCGCCTTCGGGGGTGTTCCAGATTTGTTGGTCGCGCAGGGAGGAACAGATCGTCACCGGACCGAGTGTTTCGAGCACATCCATCGGATCTTCGAGAGTCCACGCGGCGTTGCCGGAATCGATGTTGGCACCCACCAGATCGCGTCCGGCGGTCTCGATAAGTTGCCTAAGTTCCCAGGAGTGCATGTCACCGGCGTGGTTTTCGATCGCGATTTTGACGCCGGCTTTTTCGGCGTCCCGGCGGCAGGCGTTGATGACGGCGATCGTATCGGCGATCCGCGCCTGGATGCCGCCCTCCGTCTTGCGATCCTCCATGGTGCCGAGAACCGCGCGGAAGACGGGTGAGCCAAGTTCTTGCGCGACGCGGATGCCGAGACGCAGAAGTTCCTCGGCGGTACCCCAATTTTTCTTAAACGCTTTCGAAGTGGGGCAAATGCTCCAGCCTCCCACGTACAGCGCGAGACCGGCGGCATCGGCCTGCCGGCGCACGGCGCGAAGCGCAGCCGCGTCGAAACTCGCGTAGGCGTCGAGATCGGAAATAAACAGCGTATCACAGCGCAGCGACGCGGCGTAGGTGATAAGCTCGGGTGCTTTCCAGCCGAGGGCGCGCACCGAAAAGTTATCCAGCCCGAGGGCGATCTTGGGCGTTGGGGCCGTGGTGGCGGCGAGCAAATCGGAACGCGACAAGGCCGTGACCGCGGTAGCGGCAGCAGCGGTTTTCAAAAACGTGCGACGGAGCATGGTTAAAAACGAGGCGGGGTGAACGAGGCGGGCGAGTGGTACGAAGCTTGGTCAACATGAGAAGCGGAATGACCGATGACAAGCAGTCGCGTGACGCGGTTGCGCACAAAAATTACCTCGCTTGTAAGCCAAGAATAACGACTCCTCTTTTTCGCCCGCTGACTCGTTTTGCTCCGTAATTGTAACCCCACCTAGCTTTACCCCCAAGGGCTGTGTGGGCCTGATTTTTTTCACTGCGATTTTACCTTACTGGCCTCACGTCCTATGAAAACTACCCCCTCGTTTGTGTCCGCAGCTCTTTTCTGGCTTTGCGCGTTGCTAGCGCTAGCGCTGGCCGCTTCTGCCTCTGCGCAAGGCGTTGCCACGGGCAGCATTGAAGGCCGCGTCTTCGATACGCGCCGCGCTCAATACCTTGAGATGGCGCGCGTCACCGTCGAGGGCTCCAAACAGGAAACCTTCACCGATGCGACGGGCCAATATCGACTCGCTGGTCTGCCAGCGGGCAAAGTGACATTGAAGATTTTCTATACCGGCCGCGGCACGCTGACCGAAGCCGTGGTCCTAGCGGCGGGCGAGACGGTGCAGCGCGACATCACGTACACCGGTGAGCCGGCGTCTGCTAAAGAAAAATCCGGCGTCGACGACACAATCAAACTCGCCGCGTTTACCGTCGATACTTCGCGTGAAATGGACGCCTCATCCATAGCGATCAACGAGCAGCGTTTTGCGAAAAACATCACTAACGTCGTCTCCGCGGATGCGTTCGGCACGATTGCCGACGGCAGCGTGGGCGAGTTTATGAAGTTTCTGCCGGGCATCACGAGTGATTACACAGGCGGCGATGCTCGACGTTTCTCAATCAGCGGCGTGCCGGCGGGCAACGTCCCAATTTCGGTCGGCGGTTTCGATATGGCGAGCGCTTCGGGCGCCGGTACTACGCGCGCCGTCGAGCTCGACCAGGTTTCTATTAACAGTATCTCGCGCGTTGAAGTAAACCGCTCGCCGACGCCCGAGCAGCCCGGCTCCGCTCTCGCCGGTTCGGTGAATTTCGTCCCGCGCAGCGCCTTCGAGCGCAACAAACCGTCTTATAACTACAGCGTTTCCTTCCTCATGAAGGACGCCGAGCGCGCCTTCTTGCGTGAGACCCCTGGCCCAGGCTGGGGTGAAAAAACCTACAAAATTCACCCCGGCTTCGACATTTCAGCGATTGTGCCGGTGAATAAAAACTTCGGTTTCACCTTCTCCGCTGGCTACTCGATGCAGTACACCCCGCAGAGCAACCAAGCGCCGCAGTGGCGCGGCGCTGCGGCCGTCACCAACGTCGCGGCCAATCTCAACACGGGCCTCCCCGACACCACACCCGATAAGCCTTACCTCACGAATTACTCCTGGCGCGACTCCGGCAAAGACACCACGCGCTACTCCATCGCTACCACCGTCGATTGGCGCTTTGCCCCGCGTGATCGGCTCTCTTTTGGTTTTTCCTACGCTTACCTTCGCGAGCATTTCGCAACGCGCACGCAGAATATCATCATCAACCGTGTAGCTCCTGGTGATTGGGGTCCGACGTTTACTAACGGCGTCGCCAGCACCTATCCCACCACCGGCACCGCCATCAACGCCGGCCAAATCGAACTCGTGAACAACGGCCGTATCCGTCCCGGTCGCACGATCATGCCCACGCTGACCTGGCGCCACGACGGGCCGCTTTGGAAATTAGAATCCGGTCTTTCTTACTCCACCTCGCGCATTCACTACCAAGACATCGACGACGGCGCCTTCAATAGCTTTATCGGTCGCCGCA
>Ga0214919_10001330_pt1 | contig 40731 bp, 40 predicted proteins | sample LL1503_MetaG_FD_177994 | JGI IMG/M metagenome (GOLD analysis project Ga0214919, IMG submission 177994) | Freshwater microbial communities from Lake Lanier, Atlanta, Georgia, United States - LL-1503 | ecosystem: Environmental > Aquatic > Freshwater > Lake | place: USA: Georgia | collected...
TTAGTTAAGACACCGTTAGGGGGCAAATGTTGTGCCCTTGGCGGATTTATTTTTACCTCAATAGGGGGAATTGCGAGCAGGGCTTTCGCCGAATGGCAGCGTAAAACAGCCCTGCCGGAATCAGGTCTCTAGTCTATGGGATGGGTAAGGGTAAAGGAGGGATTGAGGGTTTTGAGCGTGTTGGAGGTCTTCCCAGGTGTAACGATTTGCCCAGGGGGGCCTAACGCCGCCGACCAAACAAGACTGGGTTAAATGGCCGAACTAATCATCTCGCCCAATGACATTCTGGCGCTAAAACCTAGGGCATCACGAGCCAGATCAACCTTGGCAACTAATTCAGCCGGGTCACCCTCTCTCCGGCCTACTACTTTAGGGCGCAATGGGGATTTCACTTGCATGATAATTTCATCCATTACTTCACGGACAGAATAACCCTTGCCTGTACCAATATTTAACGCGGGTGGCAAAGCAGCACTTTCTAGTGCCTGGGCAGCAAGCACGTGAGCTTTAGCGATATCACAAACATGGACATAGTCTCTTATGCAAGTTCCATCTTTAGTTGGATAGTCATCACCAAAAATTTGAGGCTGAACTCCAGAAGCTAAGTCATTGAGCACCATTGGAACAATATTTGCTTTCGAGTTATCTCTTAGATTTGTACTCGAAGAACCTAAGACGTTGAAATATCGAAGTGAAATTCCCCGCCCATTACCAGAGCTAACAAAGTTATTTACTTCATTTTCGGCTTTAACTTTCGTAAGGCCATATGGGGAAATTGGGCTGAGAGCCGAATTTTCATCAACAAATCTAGAGTCAGAATTTCCATAAACTGCAGCACTTGAGGATTGAATAAAATTCTCAACATTAAACTTAATCAGACAGGTTAGTAAGTTTAAAACCCCTTGGTGATTAACTCTTTCATACTCTTCTGGAATTTTTCTTGATTCATCTACAGATTTTAATGCTGCTAAGTTGATAACTCCGTTAATATTGTAGCTTCCCAGTAATTTCTCTATATCACTTCGACTACAAATATCTCCCTCTACAAAGGTAATATCATGTTTAACTCTTTTTCTAAATCCATTCCGTAAATTATCTAAGACAATAACCTCTTTGGAGGCGTTAGACATAGCTTCAACGACATGACTCCCGATATATCCAGCACCTCCCGTAACAAGCCACATATTGATCTACAGTCCCATTAATTGAGCTTGGTGATCGAAATCTGGAACAAAAGCCCGCACTTCATTAAAAGTTCCCACTGAAACTATTTTTCCTTTATCAAGGTAAACAACTACATCTGCTTGTCGCACCGTTGATAATCTATGAGCAATCAGTACCACCGTTACTTCACCTTTTAACTTGTGAATAGAATCCGTTACATTCGCTTCAGTTTCCCCATCTAGTGAGCTAGTTGCTTCATCCAAAACCAAAAGCTTTGGCTTTGTGAACATTGCCCTTGCAATACCCAGACGTTGGCGTTGTCCACCACTGATGTTTGAACCAGAATCTCCCACATGAGAATCTAATTCACCAGGAATTTGTCTAATAAAATCTGAGAGTTGAGCAACATCTAGCGCATCCCAAACAAGTTCGTCTTTGATACTTTCAACTGGAAAACCTAATCCAACATTTTCTCTGATCGTTCCATTTGTAATGACAATATTTTGGGGAACATAAGCCACACTTCCTGGCCACTTCTCAACAGCATCCAACGGCGTGTGTCCCGAGATAGAGATTTTCCCTGAATCGGGTGAAAGAACTCCTAATAACAAGTCCACCAAGGTCGTCTTACCAGCACCAGAGGGACCGACTAAAGCAATAATTGATCCTGGGTGGATGCTTAGGTTTATCTGATCAACCGCAGGCTCGGTTTTGTCAGGATAGGTGAGGCTAACATTTGTAAGTTCTACCGCTGCTTCGAATCCAGGGTGCTGAATTTGGATTTCATTATTAGAAGCAGATAATGATTCTGTCCATGCTAGGGACTTAATCATTTCAAGTGTCAATTCAGCATTACCCGCCTGCGCTCTAATTTGCATAGCACTCTGTTGAATTCTAAGGATAGCTGGAGCAATTCTCGTACTTGACGCTAGGAATATTGAAAGAACTGCAACAGCGTGTGCTGCGTCATGAATTAAGAATTGGCTGGCACCAATTAACAGCGCCCCTAAAACCATCGTCAATTCAATAACGTATTTACTAATATTAGGCATAAATTTTATTTCTGCATTGGCATTAGCCATGCTCAATCTTATTTTGCCAATTTCACTTGCATAAAAGCTTCTGCGATTTGAAACGACTGCTTCACGATATAGCCGTAAAACTTCAAGAATCTTTTCATTCCCTGATATTGAAAGTCGTGCAAATTCTGTGCCAAGTGACTGGGCTTTTTCATGCATCACTTTGTAAAGAGCAAATCCAATAACTCCAAAGACCATAAATGTTGAAATAGCAACGAGAGGATCTACAATAAAAAGTCCCGCTGAGAGAATCAAAAGTAATGAGAAATCTGAGACTATGGCTATTGCCGAGGCGAGTATTCCCATCGTTATTGCCTCAACACCATTTGTGATTGCAAAAAGAGTTTGCTGAGTTGATCGAGACTGGATTACCAAAAGTGATTTTGAAAGCAATTTATCTATGAGCATGGAGGAGATTCGAGCCCCCCGGCGGCTCAGAAAATACAGAATTTTCTTAGTGAAAATAATTGAAAAAAGTGTTTTCCCAACAAGCAATAAAGTCGCTGCTAGGCCAAGAAGTGCTGCCTGAGTTTGTAGCGACTTATCTGCAAGGCCAAGAAAGTCGAGAGCCGCACCAACTCGATTTCCAGGTTGCTGAGATCCCACTCCGCTAATTGCCAGAGCCCCGAGCATTCCGACAACTGCAATACCAAGTAGATCTAACAGCCCAAAACTGATTTGGAGCACTGACACAGCTACAACTTTTTTTCTTTCCCCGTGCGAAAGGACTTGGGCTGATCGACCGAGAATAGTCTCCCGCCACTTCCCACGCATAAATTCTCGCATGTGTAAATCTTAGTCCAATTAGGGGGCCCGGCTACGTTTAGAAAGGTTTCTGTTCATCCCTTCCAAAACATAGATGGACAGCAATGTAGTAAATTGGCTTCATGAGCAGGGAAATTTGTGTAGTAACAGGTATTTTCCCTCCAGAAAGCGGGGGTCCTGCAAAATTTGCCCTGACATTTTCTCAATGGCTAGTTAAGAATAAGCACCGCGTTTCTGTATTGACACTAACTGATGGACCTACAACTAGTTATGAATTGAATGGGTTCATGGTTAGACGTATTACACGTAATATGAAATTGCCAATACGTTATTTGAAAACGATTTTTGAAATTCGCAAGAATTCTAAATCTGGAAAAATAATTCTAGCAAATGGTTGCTTCCTTGAGACAGGACTCGCCTTTCTTGGTTCAAAGCGCAAGTACGTCACTAAAGTTCCAGGTGACATTGTTTGGGAGCGTGCTATTAACAATGGAATGACTAAAGTGGGAATACTTGAATTTCAAAAGTTACAGCTTCCATTCAAGTATAGGGTTTTTAGATATCTTTTTTCATTGGCTCTCAAAAGAGCTACGTATGTAATAGTTCCATCTAATGAGCTGAAGGAACTCAGTATCGGTTGGGGGGTCAAGCCGGAACAAATAAAAGTTGTTTACAATTCTGTGTCTTTGGATACCTTTTTTCCAAATAAGGAAATTAAAAAGGTTTTTGATTTAATCACAGTCGCACGCTTGGTTCCATGGAAAGGTGTCGGAGAAATTGTTCAGTGCGCCGCAACTCATTCACTTAAATTGGCTGTAGTTGGGGATGGACCACAACTAATGGAACTCCGGAATTTGGCAGAAAAGTTAAAAGCTGATGTCACATTTTTAGGAAACAAAACCCAGTCTGAAATGCCAGATATTCTCAATGCTGCCCGATACTTCATCCTCAATAGCGATTTTGAAGCGACTTCTTATGCTCTCTTAGAGGCTAGAGCTTGTGGATTAGTTGCAATTGCAAATGCTGGAACTGGGAGTGAAGAAGTAATTCGAGACCATATAGATGGCCTACTAATCCAAAGGATCACTGGACCTGATTTATCAGAATGCATTAGGGAAGTTTCACATTCCACTTTCGACTATAACTCTTACTCTCAGGCGGCAGTTTTGCGCACTTCTAATGAGTTCAATGTGGACATCAATTTTGGCAAAATCCTTAAGATTGCTTTGAGTTGCTAAGTGACAAAATTCCCAATCTTAGCGATAAGTGACCTTACAAAGGATGCCAATGCCCTTAATGATCTATTGGCTCGATTTAACGAGTATGGCAAGAGTTTTTCGGAAGAAGTGGGTGATGCGAGTATTCGGTTGCACATAATTACAAAAAAGACTCCACCCCAAAATGGACTTATCCTCTCGGATTTTCCATTTCTACGAATAGTTCAGGGTGGTAATAGTTTTATCACCTATCAGTTTTTTCTTGTCAGATATTTGCTCACCAATAGAAAGAACTTTTCAATTATTATTGCGGGCAATCCATGGCAAGACTATTTACATGTCTTGTTAATCAAACCTTTCTTGAAAAACCGATTACAGGTATCAATCCATGGTGAACCTTACGTAACCTCACAGCGGGCAGTATTCTCAAAAGATTCGCTTAAGGATCTTTGGATGCGATTTTCTCTTCGGTTTGCCGATTCGGTTAGAGTAGTGTCAGCGCACCAATTAGAACCTGTGACTTTACGCTACTCAGTGAAGCGCTCAAAGTTGTTTGTTTCACCAATCCCAGTAGTTATTCCAACAACTCTAAGCAATGGAGACAAGGAGCCTCTGATTGCTTTTGTGGGTCGACTGCACTCAGAGCGGAACTTAAATTCCTGGTTAGAAATTATTGCAGGCTTGTATGCAAAGCGCCAAGATTTTGCAATCGTTATAGCTGGAGATGGCCCAGAAAAAGAGCAACTCTTAAGATTTTTGGATAACAAAATACCAAATTTGAAAGTGAACTTTTTGGGGAGAATTCCCCATCAAGAGGTTCAAGCGCTCTGGAGTAATGTTTCTATTTTGCTTAGCACAGCAGAAACTGAAAGTTTTGGGTTAACCCTTCGAGAAGCCCAGCTCGCGGGAGTTCAGGTAGTTGCTCGTAGAAACGCAGGAACCCTTGCAAATAGCTATGAACTTGGCGGTGAAATCGCTTTGTTTGATACTACAGAGGAAGCAATCCATGGATTAAGTCACGCTTTAGTCTCACCAATTAGCCCTCAAAAAATTGTAGAAATCCGCGCCCTACAAGAAGTCATCAATTCGAATTCACTAACGGCGCTTACTAAAAGTTGGCGTGCTTAAATACTCGAATCTACCCAAGCCTTTAAATGCGGCTGCACACTAGGTTGTTTTGCCCATTCGATCACTCTTGAAATACCCTCCTCCAATGAGGTGCTTGGAATTCTTGTTGTTAAAGAACTCAAGTAACTTGTATCAGCGGCAGTGCTATTAACATCATTCGCATGCATTTCTGATTTATTAATTGGAATTTTCTCACCCAACTGTTTAGATATTTCTTCAATCATTTGCCTTAATGAAGCTGGCTTTCCCCCAGCAACATTGACCACATCATGAAAACCTCCTGATCGGCTGTCTAAATCAACCACCAGCTGTGAAATTGAGTTCACTACGTCATCCACGTATGTAAAATCTCGAATAACGCTACCGTCACCGAACATGTGAAATTGAGACTTATTCTGCGCAGCGTTGATTAATCTAAAATAAGCCATATCTGGTCGGCCCCAAGGACCATACACTGTAAAAAATCGAAGGCCGCGGGCCCTAGTCTCAGAATTCTTTATAAGCGTAGGTGCTAGTAACTCATTAGCCAATTTAGTTGCACCGTAAAAACTTATCGGGCGGATCGATAAATCCTTCTCACTAAAGGGAAAATTGACGCTGTTCCCGTAGACGCTTGATGAAGATGCATAGACTAACTTGGGTATCCCTGCCTGAACCGCCGATTGCAAAACATTTGAAAATCCAACTAGGTTTGAATCAACATACTTACTAATTTGATCATTTGGAAGGCGGACACCTGCCTGCGCAGCAAAATGCAAAATTACCTCGGGTTGATTAGTACCAATAATCTGCTGCACTAAGCCTCGCTCAGATATATCGCAATCGAGAACCTCTAGTCCGGTAGGAGCAAGTAGGGAGTTGACTCTTGCTCTCTTTAAATCACTTGAGTAATAATCATTAAAGTTATCAAGAGCAGTCACAGAGTGCCCAGATTTAACGAGGGATTCAGATACTTTTGATCCAATAAAGCCAGCAGCGCCTGTTACTAAGACTTTCACGCTATTGACCCCACTTCTTTTCTGATTTATGAGCACATATTACTCTATTCTTGGTATCTATTGGATTTTCATTAGAATTCGGAGCGAGCAATCAAAATGAAAAGGCTTCTTGTGCTCAATTATTGTATGGATACTGAGCACCCAGTACTTTCTCATCAAGTTCAGGCCGTAAATAGCCTAGCGAATGTATTTGATGAAGTTGTTGTAATCACTGGTCAATTGGGAACTTTTCAAGTATCCAAAAATGTTCGAGTTATTTCTTCTAATTGGACGAAAGAGCAACCAATACGCAATTTCTTCAAATTCATCCGGGTTATCCTCCCGATGTTGCTTACGCAAAAATTTACAAGCATCTTCTCGCATATGACAGAAGTTCAATCAGCTTTAATAGCTCCAATAACAAGGTTGCTTAGGATCAGACATTACTTGTGGTACGCACATGCACATCGATCCAAATATCTGGTGTGGTGTCATATTTGGTTGACAGGGATCATCACATCAACTCCAGGCTCGTGTCCGATAGGTGGTTCAAAGGTTCATCCTATTGGCCAAGCCATTGATAACGAAGACTTCGCATTCACCGCTAAAGAAAAGTTGAAACTGACAGAGTTTGTTCATATTGGTCGGTTTGACCCAAGTAAGCAAGTTGAAAATATCATCGAAGCAATCATGCAGATTCGCTCCTTGGGAGGAGATCAACGATTAAAACTTATCGGCTCCCCATCGACAAATTCTGCAGAAATTGAAGCTCAAAAACTCAAGGCGAAATATAGTTTTGCAGTATCAGAGGGTTGGCTTCAATTTATAGACTCTATTCCCAGATCATCAGTTACCGCCTATTTGCTGGATTCAGATGTCTTTATCCACTCCTATATTGGTTCTCTAGACAAGACCCTAGTTGAGGCGACCATGATTGGTCTGCCAGTCGTCACAGTTAATCCGGAATACATATCCCAGTTTGGTAGTTGGTCTAAGGAAGTTCCAGTTACTTTGGTTGATGAAGTTAAGGCGTTACTTGCATGCGCTCCAAAGGAGCTTACCTTTGAGCTCCAACGCAGGGGGGAATACTCCGTGCTTTCACACTCTCTCCTTCACTGGACCGATGAACTTTCACGAATTTTGCATTAAGTTTCAATAATGTGTCTGCCATGTGAAAGGATAAAGAAGTGAAGATTCTACTTACAGGTGCAGCTGGATTTTTAGGCTCACACTTGAGCGAGCGCCTAGTTTTAGAGGGACACCACGTCATTGGACTTGATGACCTTTCAACAGGCTCATTGAAAAATCTTGAAAATCTTCGAAATAATTCAAATTTCACCTTTATTGAGCATGATGTTCGGGAGCCAATTTCTCTAGAAGTAGATGCAATTCTTAACTTCGCTTGCCCAGCATCTCCAGTACATTATCAAGCTGATCCGGTGAGGACTATTGAAACTAATTTTCTTGGAATCATTAATCTGCTCCATTTAGCACGGAATACTGGCGCAAAGATTCTGCAAGCATCCACCAGTGAAGTTTATGGAGACCCAACAGAATCACCACAAAAGGAAACTTACTGGGGAAACGTTAACCCAATCGGAATACGTTCCTGCTATGACGAGGGCAAAAGAGCTGCTGAAACTTTATGTTTTGACTATAAGAGACAATATGGAGTTGATGCCAGGGTCATTAGGATTTTCAATACATACGGACCTAACATGGCAATTGGTGATGGAAGAGTTGTAAGTAATTTTATTGTGCAGGCTCTGAGGGGTGAAGATATAACTATTTATGGAGATGGAAGCCAAACACGGTCATTTTGCTATGTTACTGATTTAGTCGATGGCATATATCGGATGCTGACTCATCCGGAGCTCCAAAATTCTCCGATTAACCTTGGAAATCCACACGAGTTTTCAATGTTGGAATTAGCGAAAATAGTTATTGAACAAACCAATTCGAAAAGCAAGATTGTATTTTTAGATCTACCCCAAGACGATCCGAAACAGAGAAAGCCCGATATTTCACTGGCTAAATTGGTTTTAAACTGGGAGCCTTCTATTGAACTTAGCGCGGGTGTTCAAAAGACAATTAACTACTTCCAGTCAATAGTCTGATGCAACAGTCTGTCACGCATGTAATCACGACCATTGAGATGGGCGGTGCTGAAAAGCAGTTATTGGTTTTGGTGGAGCAGCAGGTCCGTTCCGGATTAAAAGTTGAGGTTATTTACCTAAAAGGTCGCCCAGAGCTAGAAGAAAACTTCAAAATAGTTGGTGCGACGGTTGCAAATGATTTTGTTGGCATTCCTTTTCTCCGGCAAATACTCCTTCTGCGCAAAAGAATGAAAAGTTATCCGACTTTACTCCACGCACACCTGCCAAGGGCAGAACTCTTATGTGCCCTAAGTTTTTCGAAAAATCCTTTTGTTTTCTCACGTCATAATGCTGAGACTTTCTGGCCTAACAGCAATAGAGCTTTTTCCATTCTGCTATCGCGCTTTGTCTCAATGCGCGCAAAACGCGGAATTGCAATATCTCAGGCCGTAAAAGATTTCCTGATATCAAACAAGGAAGTTCGACAAAATTATCCGATTGATGTGATCCTATATGGTGCATCAATCAAACAGGATCTGAATACAGATCAAGTAGTTAACTTCTCTCGTCTAATGCATCATGACAGCGCACAAGTAAAATTTGGCACGATCGCCCGTCTGGTGCCTCAAAAGGATTTTCCAACCTTACTCGGTGCCTTTGCAAATGTAACTCGAACTATTCCAGGTGCACAACTCTATGTCGTCGGTGATGGGCCACTATCTAGTGAATTACAGGAATTAACTGACAGTTTAGAGATTTCTAACTCAGTTCATTGGCTTGGAAGAACTAAGTATATTCAAGAGTTTCTTGCAAATCTTGATGTATTCGTTCTAACAAGTGTTTATGAGGGATTCGGATTAGTTTTACTTGAGGCCATGGAGAGATCATTGCCTATTTTAGCTGCTAATAATTCAGCTATTCCAGAGGTTTTAGGTGCAGATTATGCGGGCCTTTTTCCGACAGGCGATGTCGTTAACTTAACTCAGCTTATGTTAACGATGGTAAATCTCGATTCTCGTAAGGACCTTGCCAAAGAATCCGTTGCAAGACTCCCTAAGTTTGATGCCAAACGCATGTGTCAAAATATCACAATTACTTATCTGGCTGCAGAATCAAATTAGAGGCGTTGAGCTTTTCTGCCTAAGGCAAAAGTCCTTGTGAAATTCTTAAAAAGGATTGTGTTGCAATTTCTTGGTTCGCGGAAAGTTGGTAATCTTTACGTAAGTTTTCTGAAGCGCTTTCCAGCTCCTTCTTGTTAGCAACTAGAGCGTTGATTTTCTCCGCCAGTTCTTTTGCTTCGATATCCTCAGTGACCAGTAGATCAGAGGGAATTTTGGTTATTTCTGCAATCGCCTCTGTGTGCTTTGACAAATAAGCGACTCCAAAAAAAGCAGATTCAAAAAATTTATGCGGGAGCGTCCATTGCTGCCGTGGTGTATTACCCAGCTGTCCAATGGTTAAAGCGCTTGATTCGTAAATCTCTTTTAATTCATCATCATTGATAAAACGAGAAACTAATATTGCGGAATTATCAAAAACTATGTTTTTAGGAAGATTACTTGAAATCACAACGAGTTGAATCCTCGAACTTATTGAGCATGAAGCTTGGGCAAGTAATTCCAATCCAGATTCAGGATTGTTTTTACCACGAAACAATACTATTTGCTTTTTGCTTTTGACAATTTCTCTTATGTCTACACCAATATTTGTGAAAACCCCTAGGTGTTGAGCATATTTTTTCTCATCTAGGCCTGTGTAGATTACATGTAACTTTTTTTCCTTTAAAAAATAGTTGTGTTGAGTCCTTCTCTTTTGAGCTTCGGATTCAACAATCACTATTTTCGCAGCATGGAAGGACAGGAGGTCGAGGCAATAATTCTTGATTAAACTGATGCGCCCTTGAAAACCATGGGTGCGCAGCCTGCTGCTATCTGATAGGGGCCAGCCTGCATCCAGGATTACATGTTTTCTTGTTACTAAACGCGCAAAAATTGTCAAGTAATGCGAAGGCGACATAATTACGATTACAGAGATATCTGGGTTGGCTCTTATCGCCTTCCAAATATTTGTCACCTTCGCGACCAAATTTCCTCTTATTTGAGCAAAGCTGACTTTCGGTAATCCTGAAAATATGACTGCACTTCGCGAGTAATCAGGATTGTACAAAGATAGAAAGAGAAACCGAGTTTGGTAACCTTCTGAGCCCATTCTCCAACTATAATTGGATTCTCTTCTATTTGTAGATTGGACTCTGGTTGAAAAGAGTGGGATTTAGACGCGAAATTCCAATACATGTATGGGGAGGGCTTGGGTCCCAACTTCATGCGTGGTATTTGTATGAGTTTCTTCGGCTCAAGTTTCCCAGAAGGAGATATATTCTGGTTTTTCACTCCTCGGGAGTAACTCGGCGTATGTGTGAACTTGAAAATGTCTTAGACGGCATTAATTGGATACAAATAGACGATTTTATTGAACAAACCGCAGCCCCAAAAACATTTAAAGCCAATTTCTTCCCAGTTAGGCTGGCTCGAAGTTTTCTCACTCGCCTCGGATTTGTTCTATCGGCAAATACAAGTTCTGAGCTAGAAAGAATTTGGATGTTAACGCGCTCAATCAGGGGCCACTATTCACGACTGCCGATCAAGCCAGAGGTTTTAAGCGCTATGAAGAAACAAGCCTTGCATTCAGACTTTAATTTTTTTCTTGCCCCCAAAATTGAGACAGCATCCATGCACATCCGCTTAGGTGATTTAATTGGACTTGAAGGCAAGTCACACACAAATTTTGAGAGAATAAATGTAGCAATAGCGAGTTTGGAATCAAATTTTGGATCACCAAGAATTGTTGTCTTTTCAGATTCTCCAGAATTAGTCTTAGAGCAGATTGATGACAGTAAAAAGCATCTAGTAAAAGTCAATCCTAAGGATTCAAATGCTTGGGAGGAGATGTCAGAAATGATTAATTCTCAGTACTTTATAGGAACCGCATCCAAATTATCGACCTGGGTTTGTGTATTGCGCATTTGGATGAATCCTAACTCAGTTAACTACATGCCATCGGATATGGCTGAAATCCTGAAAGACCAGTTAGTAGAGATGGGCACTCCTGAGTCCGTCCAATATTACTAGGATCTACCAAAATGAGATCGCAGCCCTATTTTTAATGTTTCTAGTTTTTAGTCCGCCACTAGAATGAGACTCTAAAGTTTCACGAATTTGAAATTTATCTCTACTAACAAATGTTACTTCCATTACATTGGGAAGAGCATGGCCTCCCAGAATACTATAACCACAACAATTGTTGCCTGACAGAAAAACTGCTACATGAGTTTTGTTAATTTCACTCAAAACCTTTACTGCAGTTGCAAGAAAATCCTGCTCAACTAATCTATTGAAGTAGTGAAGTTCTAGCAAAATCTGACTAAAAAGACTGAAATCGATATCGGTATTGAGTGCATCCCATTCAGACCCCTCGATATCAAGTTTAAGAATATTCATCGAATTCTCACGAAATACCCCTTGAATATGATCACTTATTAAACTCTCTATCCGAATTACACCGGAGCCAGATTCTGAATCGCCAACAACTTTCAGTGGTAGAAAATTCAGTCGGGGATGCTGGATAGGAGGGGCACTAATACTAAAATCTATTTCAACACCAGATGCTCCTTGCGCAGCAAGGGCGATTTCGAAGTCATTATTGGTTTCTATTCCACCTGATATCAGGAAGCTGCCGCTAAAGGACTGCTCTGCCATCACGTAGCCACCATCATTTGTAGATCCCACACGAACTAATGGCTCTTTGATTTCAAATACGCGCAAAAACTTCTTAATCTCTCCAACAGCAGCTTCAAGCTTCATACTCTGCTGTGCTTCCACTTCCCTTGGGGAAATAAAACTTCCTAAAGGCGTAAAGAGCCCTTTTCTACTACCAAAGATTAAGAATGAGATTAATCGAATTTTCTTGAGTGCCATGTAGTTTAATAAGTTTCCTAAATTTCCCATGTCATCAGTTTATCTGCCAAGCTGAAAAAACTGCTGCGTCTGACTGAGATTTTAGATTCTAATTACTCGGTTCAGGTACTGCTTTCTTGTCTCCCCAGAGACATACTTTTGATATCTCTTGGATATTTGCAGCTCTGAATCCACAATTATTGTTGGATCCGAAACAAATGGGGAAAGAGTCATAAAAGCCGTACTCTCGGTCCCAATGAAGCGATAGCTCTCGAAAGCCTCAACAATTATCTCAATAGGAATAGTCCTATCAAATACGTCGCTGATGACAGTTGGATTACTACTGCGTAACTCTGCAGGGAGTATCTCCAAATAAGTCTGGGGATCGCTTGGGTGATTCTTAATAATGAGCTTATCAAAGCCTCCGCTGCGGTGCTCATCAAGTGCGAGTCTGAACAATTTCTTATTGAGTTCGTCCGTACCCCCCCAATGTTTAGCGAAAGGGAAAACAATACAAACTTTTCTTCCCGCATTTTCTTGGCGCAAGGTTTTTAATACTCTAAATCTTTCAACTTTAGCGAGACCATCAAAAATCTTCTTTCTATACTTTTGAACTTGATGGTGATCTATTGGTAATTCCTTCAATAAGCCATGTGGTTTTGGTTTGAGAGCAAGGCCGTAATATTTGAATAACCTAAATGGGATCACTAGTTTAAATAAGAGATCTATGCGCTTTCTTAGGCTCGGTGAGTAACCTTTGAAGATACTAGGTCTCTTAAAATTTACGTACTCGTGTTGTAGCGCCAAGACCGAAAATTCTCTTCGAGAATTCTTCAGCGGAAACTTATAAAGAATCTGACAGTCAACCAAATCATCTTCTTCAAGCTTGTATTTTTCATCTACTAGGTTTTGTACTTCCATAAACTGATACTGGATTTTCAATAACTTACATATTTCACTTAAAATTAAATTGGTAGTGTCGATAGGGCGAACACCCGCCCTTTGGTTATCCTCAAGAATTTTTACCAACACAACTTTATTTATTGCCTTTTCAGGTACGCCTAATGCGTACAGAAAAATCGGAATACCTGAAACGAAAACCCCTGCCACTTAGCAATTTCCCCGAATGGTGTTCATTGTAGAATCTTAATTGAATCCCCATGAATCTGGAGTGCATTTCAAATTTGATTGCCCTCAAGTGAGTGGATGCTACGGTTAGCCCTATGGAGATCATCTCTAGTCTTGACTTGGGTCGGCCTATTGGGCTCTTTGCCCCCCACCAGATTCTCGTTGACGCTTTTTGTAACGTAGGCACTATACATATTTATAAGCAGAGTGGGCTCCAGGATTGGACTCACAATAATGAAACGGTAAAACAGTTTCAATTCATAGGTGATCCCGAAACTTCCGCACAGCTAAGCTTTGTACTCGATCGGCTTCGAAGTTCCGAACCAATTTTTTCAAGGCATTATGAAAATTTAGTAAATTTAGAAAAAGCTTACAGAGAAATAGCGGTGACAGTGCTTTCGTTGGCAAATGATTTAGCAAGAAATAATATTGCTGTTGTTGTCTTCCCTACCATGTCAAGTCACCACATAGACTCCTTAATTATGGAAATCGCTTGTCAGGTTAATCAGATTCCTCAAGTTTTCCAATACATACCAGTTGTTGCAAACCGCTGTATACCTATTGTGCAAAAAATGAAGATTGAAGATAGGCGGCTACTAAGTAATCTATATGATGCTCAATTTAACCCTTCATGGTCGCCAACAGTGAATCTGCAGAATTTTAAGGCGCCGTCGATTGGCAGTACCCTAGAAGGTAAAATAAGTTATCATCAAGCAATTCTTTCGATTCTTATTTATGCAATTAGAACTACAGTTCGAAAATTTCGTAAAGCTTACTGGAAAAGTATACTAGGGATAAGAAATTCAGAATCTCTTCGCTTCTCAAGAGAATTGAAGTGCTTTAAAAATATTCAATCTTCCCTTAAGCCCATATCTTTTTTGCAGGAAATTAAGTTAATTAATATTCACAAAAAATCACTGAAACTTTTAGACACATTTATCGATAATGATCTTACCTACATTAAGGAGTTGCTTCAAAATAACCAGGCGCCGGCTGATCCCCTAGTCGCGATTGCCGCGAATTATCAGCCGGAAGCGACAAGCTTCCCCGAAGCAGGTGAAATATATAATTTCATTGACTTGGTCATCTACTTGCGAAGTTTGGGAATCGTTGGTCCGATACTTTATAAAGAACACCCCGCGACTCGATTCTTTGCGGTAGGGCATAGATCGACAAGATGTGGAGTAGCGCGATCAGTTTATTACTATTCGGCCCTGAAGAGCATGGGCGTTTACTTTCTGGATTCTGGTTTTGATTTGAGCACGACTGAGTCAGTAATACCACTAACTTTAAATGGATCTATCGCTATCGAAAGGAGCTTAAGAGGTTTACCAACCATAGTCACTGGATCACCCTGGTTTCAAGGAATGCCAGGGACTTTTTCACTAACTAACTTGATTGATTCTCCCACTAAATTCCGTCTCATAAAAAGTGAAGTAGTAGCTTACTCGGCCTCTATGTTTATAAATGACATAATGAAATTCTCAATCACAATTGAACCAATCCTTTATGGAATGAAGATTACCGATAAAAAAAGGATTGAAATTTTCATTAGAGAGTACGAAAATTTTCTTTTGTCTTTACAAGAGTTGGAACTGTAAAATACTCAACTAATTCCTAAATTTAGTCAAATCTTCTTTCAAAGAAATATCCTCACGGAGAATGTATTCACCAAGTAAATCTGCCCCGTAAAATGTTAAGTGATTTGAATCCCGAAAAATCAATTTCTTATTTCTAGACATTTTACACAAACTCTCGTCACATACGAAAAATGGAATTTCAACCACTGATATTGCTGGAATATCAGCAGCTACCTGCTTCAACAAGGGCAGATAACTTGCCCTAACTTTGAAGAAATATTTGCTGTCTACTTCGCATATATTTCTCTTAGTAAATTTCGTCTCATACTTACAGGAGGAGACATCCGTGGGAAAAGTTGGTAGGTCATCAAAGATGAAAATTCTTTTTTTATCTTCAGCTAACAAGGAAAGCGAGTTGATCAATTTGGTGACTGGAACACCTCGGATTTCCCATCGTGCTGACAGATAAATTGTCTTAATCGACTCTGATTTAAGTAAGTACCCCATTATTCGATCAAACTGCGGATCCTCTAAAATTGGCAAACCGGCCTCTGTGGTGAAATAAGTGAAATTCGTAGAAGGGGCAGCCAGTGTCATCGCTAAGAATAACTGCTGCGCATGGCTATCGCCCAAAATGGCTACATCAATCGGCCTCTTGGCAAAAGATTGTTGACAAGCAACTACGCCCTTATATCTTATTGCATTCTCAAATATATTGGAATCATCACAGCTTGGGTATCGTAGTGCCAAGAGTTTTTGAAAGTTCCCTGGGTCTATATCCCCTGTGACCATCACATTTGCAGTATCCCTATTATTCGCATTAAAATGGGCGATCAAATAGTGGCATGATTGAATTAATAGAATCGTTGACAGTATTAAACTAAGAATTTTTAAATTTGAATATTTCTTGTTGCTTAAATGTCTGCGATAGTCCCTTTCAATTAGCCGCCATGAAAGTACGGATGGAATCAGAGATATTAAAGCAGCCGTTTGTGCAATCCATATAATTCCTGGAAATAGAAGTTTTGCAAGCACAATAAAAGGCCAATGCCAGAGGTAAATCGAATAAGAGCAAAGTCCAATGAATTGGATAAATCTACCTAGAGGATGTTGGATATTTTTAGGTTCACTGCAATTCCCGGTTAATAAAATTGAAAGCGTGGCTGCAACAGCTATTGTGGAATTTATCACGAAGTTCTCTGTGCGGTAGAATAGTACAGTTACAAGTAAGCTCCACGATCCAACACGTACAGAATTGACTAATTTAAGATTAGTGAATCTTCCAATCTTAATGGTGTAAAATGATGCAATAGCTCCGATTCCAAATTCCCAAAACCTTATTCCAATTCCATAATAGGATATAAATCTAGATAAGTGTCCCCAATCATTTTTTGGGCCTACCTCTACCAACAACCATAGAACTAGTGATACTCCTGTAGCTAAGATCATCAGCAAGACAGATATTTTTTTTAGAAATTCTGTATTTCTTGATGCCACCCAGTAAAGAATCGCAATAATAAAATACATTTGCCATTCTGCTGATAACGTCCACGTGTGTAAAAGTGCATTGTTATTAGCTGATGCACCAAAATAGTCAGAAGTAGCTCCTGCTAGGTAGATATTTGCAGAGAACAAGTTTCCCATTAGGGCAGTCGTTAACGTTGCCTGAGATATCTCGGGTAAGGTCAAAAGAGACGTCAGCACAATCGTAAAGCAGACAACTGCTAAATATGCTGGGATTAACCTTTTCGCTCTGGCTAAAATAAAGTCAAGAAATATTCTTAGATTTATACTTCCTTGCCTTAGTAATAAGGATGATATTAGATACCCAGAGATACAAAAGAAGATATCTACCCCAAGAAAGCCATTCCATACCGGGAAGCCAGCATGAAAGAGAAAAACCCCTGTTACTGCAATCGCGCGGAGGGTTTGAATATCACGTCTCTTCCCGTGCTCAGTTTTCGCTGAGAAATTCTCAAATAAGTTTGAAGAGAGGTTAAGAAAACTTGAATACACTTTCAAATTTATCTCACCTGCTTACATAGGGTTTGCGATCTTTTGTCTTTCTCCATTTAGGGTAAAGTGTTATCTGCATCATATCTCTAGACGTTTTTGGGATTGATCCACGATGCATATGCCTCGAGGTATCTAAAATTGCATAACTGCCCTTATCTCCAGTAAAAGTGATTTCATCATCAAATGCAGGAAGTGACTTCATCTTTTCCATGTCCCAACGATTAGCCAATTTGGGCCAATTAGATTTTACTGTTTGCCAAGGTAAAAACTTGAATGGGCCAGTGGTTAAATCGACATCCTCCATCAAAATAAATATCTTCACTAAACGATTACCGTCATGAGAATCTTGGTGCCAAACATTTGAGTAAACATCATAGCTAACAAAACGATCATCAAAATTGAGATTTCTAAAAACTAATGGGTTCTCAAATAGAAAATTCTTCCCAAGGTACTTTTCAATTTCCTTAAAGTATTTGTTGATAAGTAGGTGGAATTCATCGGGAATGTAATCAAGATTGTAAGCGTCTGAAAAGCCTTTTTTGAAACTATTACCCCGGTTGATTGCACGGTTAGTATCATAAGTTACAGATACTTTGTCTAGTTGTTCTCCGATGACTGGTGTAAATGTTCTTGATCGCCAAGTAAAAAGAGCAAGCAATTTATCCTTTAGTACCTGGGTCGCTCGAGACTGGGAATAGAAAAAAATCTTAGAAAAGTGTATATCGGTTTGGCGTTGAATGAAAAATATTCTTGACTTTAACATGAGAGAAATTCTAGACAACTTATCTGAAAAAGGCAGACTCGACTCACCATATGCTTCTTCCCCCATCAATAATTACGTTTTGGCCAGTCATATATGACGATGCATCCGAGCAGAGAAATTGAACTGCTGATCGATACTCAGCAGCGTTAGCCATTCTGCCAAGCGGAATCAACTCAGCAAGCTTTTCCTGGAATTCTTTGCTCTGTGCATCGTAAACACCACCTGGTGAAAGGGCGTTCACTCGGACTCCAGAAGTATTCCAATAAGTTGCAAGGTATTTAGTTAAGCCGACTAGTCCAGCTTTAATAACTGAGTATGAAACAGGTTTTACTGGCTGTTGATCATGATCTAATCCAGCAACTCTATAGAGATTCTGATTGGGGGCAATCACAGATAAATCTGATGCAATATTCAAGATTACGCCTTGTTTTCTCTTTGCCATTTGACTGCCAAAGATTTTCGAGCAGATAAAAGCCCCTGTTAAGCCAACACTGATTTGATAGTTCCAATCCTGTATCTCAAAATTCTCGACACGTGAAAACTCTCTACCAGCCTCCTTTGAATTATACTTTGGATTGATTGCAGCATTATTGATTAAGATAGCTATATCTATTTTCTCTGAACTTAACCTTTCTGCAGCTTCAACAATCTCCTTTTCATCTGTTATATCTACAGCAGATACTTTTACTCTCTCTTGGCCGAATTCTGAAGCAAGCTCCTGATTCGCAATTCCTAGAGCACTCTGGGAAATATCCCATAAAATTATCTTTGCTCCTGCCTCAAGAAGCGCCTTAGCGTGTTCTTTTCCCAGCATGCCAGCGCCACCAGTTATCAGCGCCCACTTACCATCAAGATGAAATTTTGAAAAAGCTTTCATTTTCTCTTCAGTCACAATGATTGACCCCCATCAATCGTCAATATTGTCCCTGTTGTATTCGAACTCATAGGACTTGCTAAGAAATGAACAGCGTTAGCGACTTCCTGCATGGAGACAAAATCATTCAGGGGAACATTTTTTTCTATATACTCTTTTGTTAGTAATTCATCATCAAAAAGCTTCTTTTCCCATGTTGAGCCTTTAAAGAGAACATTTCCTGGTGCTACTGCATTAAATCTAATTCTGTCTCCGGAGTATTTATAGGCAAGCGATTTTATGTACGAATTTAGACTAGCTTTCGCTACAGAATACTCAACGGGAGCTGATGTAGATGGCAAATGACCACAAATTGAACTTACTGCCACGACATTTCCCTTGGTTTCTTTGAGAGCATTTAGAGAAGCCGAGATTAGATTGGTCGCTGAAAACAGATTTAGATTTAGAAAGTGCATTAAACGCTCAGGCGCTTGAATTTCAGTTGAAACCTCTTTACCGCCGCCCACATTCGCCACTAAGACATTAAGTCTGCCAAAATCTTTAAGTATCTGGCTTATCAAATCCATACATTGGTTACTCGAAGTTACATCAGCTACATAGTGTTTCTGTCCAATAAGTTCTTCAGGCGGGATGGAATTCCTTGAGTTTTGTAAAACAATGTAACCTTCATCTATAAAACGTGTAGCAATGGCCTTGCCGATTCCAGATGTTGATCCCGATATAAGTATCACGTCTGCATTTTTATTCATTTCGGGCACCTTTCAGCCAAGATTCAGTCATTTGCTTGTACTTAAGCAAAGCTTCAATGTGTTGTCCATTTACATCCCTAGCAGTTTGCATAATTAAGTTTCCATTATAGTGGACATCTTCTAACAGTCTAAAAATAGTGGGGAAATCTGCACTTCCTTCACCAAGAGGCACCGTCGTTCCTCTGAAGCTGCGATCTTTTACGTGGACGTTAATGACTCGTTCTCCAAATGCTTCAAGCTCTTGAGTGGGATTAAATCCTAAACTTGCGCTATTTCCAATATCATAATTTATCCCAAAAAATTCTACATCGAAATTTGCAATGAAATTTTCAAGTCTTTTAGGTGCAAAGTCACTTTCGAATGCAATTCTTATTCTGTTATCCTGCAGATGTGGAATTAGTGATTGAAAAAAGCCAATACACTGCGATTCAATAAGATCACTTGTTAATGAAGAGTTATCAACAAGCGGGATAACTAAGATAGTAGAACCAATTTTAGACATGCCGTTCATGATTTTCTGTAAATTTATAGCTACCTCTGCTTCGATGTTAATCCAAGGAGGATTCTCCATAAAGTAGTCGCAAGTAACCGAAGGAATTGCGACATTGAATTTTGCACTTAGCTGTCTAATTTCCTCTTGCTCACTAGAGCAAACAAGTGGATTCTCTGCAAATTTTTCACTATCGATTGTCCATTCCATATTAAGAAGTACATTAGAGTTTGCAATCTCAAACTCACTTTTCCAGGTTTCCCAGGGAAACGACTGAATCCTGTTATTGCGAATCGGTGATAGCCGACCTTGCATGAAGCCAATTCTTGAGCTGCTCATTGGCTTCATTTTGCTTAGGATCTACTTTTTTGACTTAAACTGGTATGGGGTGGGCCCTTTTGCTGCATTAGGAGATGACCATGATTGAATCTGTGATTTTATGTCAATGTTTACGTTGGCGCTCCAAGCAGATAGAAGTTTAGAAAAAACTGGCCCGACTTTTCCGGAACCGATCGCAATTGAATTAATTGAGGTCACTGGAAGCATGCAAAAGGGGGTACCTGTCATGAAAGCTTCATCGGCTGTATAAACATCATACAATTCTAAATTCTTCTCCACGACAGGCAAGCCTAACTGTGGTCCAACTTCATCGATAATGTACTGTCTGGAAATTCCCCTTAGAATATTGCGCCCTTCAGGGGTATATATCACTCCGTCTTTTATAATAAAGAAATTATCTCCAGTGCCTTCAGAAACAAACCCGTCCGTATCTAGAAGAAGTGCCCAATTGTTATCACCCTCATATTGAGAAGCTTCTATATTTGCCATCAAGTAGAACAGTCGGCTTCGATTTTTAATTTTTGGATCCATAAGTGATGCGGGGATAGCACGTTGTGAAGTAACTACTGCATTAATTCCGGTTTCAAAAAGACTCGACATGCTAGAAACAGTCCACCGAAGTGGAAAATCTGCGATTACGATATTTGTACCCTTATGTAGTCCTTCTATGCCTTCATAAATCCCAAGCAAACCCCGAGAGACATCAATCATCAAGCGATGTTCATCGTCATCGTTAAAAACAGATCTGTTTGCTTCGATTGTTTGATAGCACGCTTGTTCTAATTCATCTTTCGTCAGGGGCATAGGGATTCTCAAGATAGAAAGCCCGACAAATAGTCGATCAATATGCTCTCTGAGTTTAAACTGGTGGCCATCGAAAGAACGGGTCATCTCAAAAACCATGTCCCCAAACATTAAGGCTGAATCATAAATCGAGATTTTTGCTTCTGCCTCAGGCACTAACTCCCCATTTAAATAGACAACTCTTCCGGTGTTAGTCAACTTGGCTCCGCTCCGATGCTAATTTGGCAAGCTGTGCGTCATGCCATTCAATGATTTCTAGAATACCAAAGTTAGGATTCTTGGGATACAAATCAGCATAAAGCTTGGACATATACTCATATTGGACTTGCGTGTTCACGTCAAGCACAACATCTGGCCTAGCGTATTCGGGTGGGCATTTAATGGTGGAAATTGGGCACCATTTCTCATCCACCCCTTGCTGGCTTGAGTAGTTAAAAAAATTTAGATGAATATGCTCTAATTTATCGGGGTGAGTTTCACGTATCCAGGATTCCTCCAACAATGAGAAATCAAAAACTTCTGCACCGATCCCATCTGGATAACCCGAATTAAATATTTGGGCTAGATTAGAAGTGAACCCTGCGCGCTCTAGCCCCAGATGGTGCTCAACTATTTTATCGATTTCAACGCTGTAAGGTGTGGCATTATCTGCTGGAATTCTTACGATGAATTCTGCATCTGATTCAAGCGCTGCTTTGTAATACCTATCTAGTAAATTACCTTCACTTCCAGAAAAAACCTTTACCCCGCATTCCTCTCCTACTTCAGCTAGCACCCTGTTCTCGAATGTATCTGGAATTGCTAGGACTACTTCATCCAGCAATTTTGCTTGAGTTATTCTCTCCAACACTCGGTGAATGAGGGGCTTTCCTGCTAAATCCATCATTGACTTCCCTGGAAGTCTGGAGGAGCCCATTCTCGCTTGGATGATTGCAACAACTCTACCCATTTATTGATTACTACTCTTCTATGGATATTCTGAGCTTTCCACGAGCCGCCTTCTCGCTCTCACTAAGAATTTTCTCTCCTGAACCGAGCACCGAAGGAATCGCACGGACGCTTTCAACAAAATTCTTTAGCGAATGTGCTTCTATTGACGCCGCCTGGTCTGAACCATACATAGCGCGATCGAGAGTTATGTGCCGTTCGATTGATGTAGCTCCGAGTGCAACGGCCGCAGTGCAAACTTTAATAAGACTAGTTTCGTGTCCTGAATATCCAACGTTACAGTTATATCTCTGCTTTAACATCGGTATACACAAGAGATTTGCATCTTCATCTTTCATTGGGTACGTACTATTGCAATGCATTAATTCAAAATCACAATTTGATGCCCTAAACAAATCCACGACGGCATCAATCTCATCAAGTGTTGACATCCCCGTAGAAATAAACGTTTTCTTCGCTTCAGAAGCTATCTTTTTCAAGAGCGGCTTATGGCCTAACATTGGGGAAGCAACCTTATTAAAAGTGCAAGAGAATTTTTCTAAGAAACTTTGTGCCTCAATATCCCAAGCCGAGGCAGTCCATTGAATACCCTTACTCTTACAATAAGTGTCGATCTCCCCATATTGCTGCTCTGAAAACTCTAAACCTTCTTTTTGGTGCCTTTGCGTTGTGCCCCACGGGCTCTCTCGTGGGCCTTCTAGGAATTCAGGGGTATAAACCTTGCTTATAGTTCTCTTCTGAAACTTAACGGCATCAAAACCAGCGTCAACTGCAGAATCTATTAGCTGTTTCGCTATTTTCAAATCTCCATTATGGTTAATTCCAACCTCAGCTATTAGAAATAAAGTCACGAACTTCCTCCACATTCATTTTTTGAATACCTAAAAGCAACTCTATACCCTCACGCACAAATCCCGACCCACCAGTGCTATTCAGAACAAAAGTTGCTACTTTCTTAATGGATGGATGCGCATCAGCAGGAGCAAATGAAATTCCAACCCTGGACATTACCTCAAGGTCATTAAGATCATTTCCGAAATATGCTACTCCTGGTAGTGGATCCTCAAAGTCACCACGATTCTTTTTTAGCCATCCTTCGAGAAAACTCTGTTTATTACTTTGACTATCAAAACAATTGATGCCCATTTTTTGACAGCGTTTAAGAACCACGCTATTGCTCTCGGTTGTAAGGACAAAAAAATCAATCACTTTCTTAGCTGCACTTTTTCTCAAGAGGTCTAGCCCATAACTATCTGCTCTTGAGCACTTGACTAACTCGTTACCAATAGAATCAACATATACGTGATTATCTGTAAACACGCCATCAAAATCAAAAACAATAGTGTGGACCTTGCTTATATCTTGTGAATTCTTATTCAAAGCCAAGTTCCATTTCAGCAAACTCACAAATCGTGTGACCTAGCAAGAGGTGAATTTCTTGAATGCGTGCGGTTTCTTTCGAATTAATTATGATTTTTAGATCAGCCAAATCCTTCGCCTTGCCCCCATCTTTACCCAAAAGGGCAATACTGGTGGCTCCCACTTCTTTGGCTTTCTGAAGAACGCGCAATATATTTTCGCTATTTCCCGAAGTAGATAGAACAATTAAGACATCACCTGACCTTGCCAGCCCCTCAAGTTGCCGACTAAATATTTCTTCGTATCCAAAATCATTTGCAATACATGTAATGGCTGACGTGTCAGAATTAAGGGAAATTGATGGTAGTGGCCGGCGGTTATTCTTGAATCTGCCAATTAACTCAACAGCCAAATGGGAACTTTCTGCGGCGCTTCCACCATTTCCACACCAAAATATAGTGTTCCCTAAAGCTAGTGCTTTAGAAGCAACCCCAGCACATAGTTCAAAATCTTCAAGGTGCTTTTCTAAAACCTCTCCTAATAGTTTTTCTAGAGTTTCAGTCTTGGTTCTCAATAATTCTCTCGCGCTCATAAGCTAACTCTATGAGATTGCGAGTCACTTTTCATGATTAAACTATGCTTCTTTTTGTGCAATTAGCCAAAGGGTGTCACACACCATTCTATTAACGAGCATCTGCTCATAAAGCGGCTCAATCTCAGTTGGGATCCAAGATTTCCAAGCTTCATGGCCTCCGGGTTTACCGTTAGCCAGCCAGTACAGGTGGTTGTTTAAGCCATACCGCTGAACGCCACTATTTTCTACGACCTTAAAGCCATTCCCTTTAACCACAGAGCCTAAGGATTTACTCGAATGCAGCATTGGGTGGTGTGACCAATAGGTAAAGTTCTGGAATTCCTCATTCTCATAAAACGTTAAGAGTGCATCGTTTGAGTTAGGCGTCTCAATAATCAAATAACCACCAGGATTTAAGATTTCATAAATTCGCTGAAATTCTACAGAGGGTTCGTAAAAGTGTTCCACAACATGAAATAAGGTCACAAAATCAAACTTCAAATTCTGATTTAGGATTTCATTTGTATCTGAAAAAACCTTATGCCCCTCGCCTCTGGCTGCAAGTCGTGCACCTTCATCAGGTTCCAAGCCTGATACTTCAAAATCACTTGCCAAGGCGTTGAGCATGGTTCCAAAACCACAACCAAAATCAAGTAGCTTTTTACTGCCGGCACTTGGCATAGCTCTTAACGCTTCTAATCTACGATTAATGTCTTTGACTGGGGGTGCTAACGAATCGCTATATCCCGAAGCCCAATCGTGCATCGTTCCTGATTCATAGTTAACATCTTGACTTAAGTCTTTTGAATGTGTCACAAGGTGACAATCGCTGCACTGCAACAATCCAACATCAGGTTGATCTCTAACAGATCCAGAAATTAGTACCCACTTGCAGTGGGTTGATGATTTCTCTTCTAATGGGCAATTTATCTGCAGCATCTTTATCTGACCCTAAATAAAGGCTTAAGTGGTAAAACTTTTAACTGAATCTGCAGTGTGTTGTTCGAAATTGAACGGCTAATTTCAGAAAAAATCTCAGCATAAATAGCTGCTGCTCTGGTAACTACCGCATCTGAAAATGCAGTCGTGATATTGTGGCTTGATAAGATTAGTAATCCTTTTTCAAATGCCAACTGCATAAAGTAGGTTCGAATCTCATCGGCCGAATATTTCTCTGTTGCTCGCCAATTCAAAAATTTCCATGTCGGATGGCCCGATAATGTTAATATATCCTCTATATTATTTTCATGAATGGCTAATGTAGATTGATTAGCCAACTTTTCTCCAGACTCAGAAAGTCTTTCGCAAATACCACCCATTAGATGACGTTCAAGTACAGATTTTGCCGCCGCCAAAGAGAGTAATTCGCCCCCGAAAGTACCAGAAAAGAAAATTTCCTCCATTTCAATCATGATATCTCGGCGCCCAACGACTGCAGATAATGGAAACCCATTCGCCATCCCTTTACCAAAAGTAGAAAGATCTGGAACTACGCCAAACAGCTCTTGAGCACCACCCCTTGCAAATCTAAAACCGGTAATCGTCTCGTCAAAAATAAGAAGAGCTCCTGCTGCGTGAGTAAATTGCTGAACTGATGCCAAGAATCCTGGATTTGGGTAAGTCAAGTTCATGGGCTCCATAATCACAGCCGCAATCTGGCCTTCAAACTTCCCAAGAACTTCTTGCAAAGAAGATACGTTGTTGTACTCAAATTTATGCGTTAACGCTGATATGGAGTTCGGAACTCCCTTATTTCTGGTTGTGGAACCGATATACCAATCTTGCCAACCGTGGTACCCACAAACTATTATATGATCTCGCCCCGTATATGCACGCGCAAGTCTTATAGCAGCAGAAGTGGCATCAGTTCCATTTTTTCCGAAACGAACCATTTCCGCTGATGGGACCATTTCTACAATTAGTTCCGCAACCTCAGATTCAAGAAAGCCCGGTAGAGACATGCTGACCCCGCGTTTGAGCTGCTTTCTTACAGCTTTTTCGACACCTTTGTCGCCGTATCCAAGGGTCACGGAAGCTAACGCACTCACTAAATCAATATAGCGATTACCATCTATATCCCAGATTTCTGCACCTCTTGCTTTCGCAGCATATAAAGGTGAAATCCCTACAGGGTACTGAGTCCTGGACTTAGAAAAAGTCTGTGATCCAAGAGGGATGGTCTGCTCAGCTCTTGTTAGCTGCCCTGTAGATTTCGAATAGCGACTCATATCTAGATTATCCATGACTCTTGTAGTCTTTTAATTGTTCATTTCGATTGTGTCCATGATTAAGAACTCGCAGTTGGGGATTTTTCTCCAGAAATGCACTCACTTCTTGATAGTCGAACTCTGTTTCTCGTCCAAGGAATTGATTAAATATCAATCGCACAAAATCTAAGTCTTCTTGATAATCCACAGTCCATCTGTCTTGACTACAATTGAATTCGTTAAGGAAGTTCGAAAGCTTGAATATTTCAGGCCTCGTATAAATCCCATATGTGACATGTTCTAATTCTTTATGCTCAAGATTATAAGCACTCAAATTTTGAAGTGCACCTTGCCTAATAATTTCAATGTCCAGGCCATCCGGAAATGTGGGAATCAAAGTGTTGGAGAGGTAGTCCACATCTTGCTCATAAAACGCGCCCACCATTAGATCGATCAATTCCGGCATCACAAGCGGACAATCCCCCGTGAGCCGAATCAATGCATCGTGCGCGTACCTCTCTGACACTTCAATATATCTAGAAAGCACATTATTCAATGCGCCTCGATAAACGTTAATTGAATTTTCTTCAAGAAATAGGACCAGAGAGTCATCAGAAGGATCTACGGATGTGGCGACAACTAATGAATCTACACACTTCGAACTTAAAATTCTTTGTATCTGCCAATGAATCATTGGCTTACCATTTATATCCATCATGACTTTCCCGGGTAGTCTCGATGACGACATTCGCGCTTGTAGTACAACTAAAGTACGACCACTCATTTTGGCCATTTCCGTGGGTCAAGTAATTCTGATGGAAGAGTTTTAATTGTAGACGCCCAGTCCTCGGGCAGAGATGATGGAGAGGCGAAGATTTCCTTCAGTTGTGCCAAGGAAGCTACTCCAATAACAATGCCACTAGCCCAAGAAATTGAATATGCGTAGGCAAGGCATAAGTCAATAACTTTTACTTTCTGTTTATTGGCAATTTCATTCAATCTCTGTAATTGAGGTTGTGCCAAATGCAATTTCGATGGAACTGACATGGCGTCCATCAGTAACAAACCTTGCAAGAAAATAGAACGGACCATAAAACTATTACCTTCGTCAGCAAGGCCCTTTATATGCTTCGAGCCAATCAATCGTCTGTCGCAGATATTTTCAGGAACTTGGAAAACAGTCAATTCTGGAAGCACCTTCTTGCATGCTATTACAGCAGCTTCTGAATAGACCGACACGCCAATCTGCTTAGCTATCCCAAGATTAAGTACTTCTCGTAGGCCAGCAGAAACTTCAGGTTGGCTCGAAGATTGGAGTAGATCTTCATTGTGCAAATATAAAGTGGATAGGGAATCGACCCCTAATCTATCTCTGGTTTTACAGGCGGCTTCAATGATGGAAGTACTAGATTGGCAGCTCTCAGTATCTAGTTTTGTATCAATTTTTGGGGCTAAAGATTGATCGAGATACATGCTCAGAATCTCTTCTGCATCGCCGTAAGCGAGGGCGGTATCAAATTGGTTTATGTCATTTTCTTGAGCCCAATTGATAATGGCTTTTGATTCATCAAGGGAAAGCAGCTTTCCACGATTTGCAATTCCATATGGATTGCCAAAATTGGCGGTCCCAACAACAATTTTAGAATTCATTTTGGTGTTAACCAGAAATAAGATTAGGGTTCATTGGCGTCCCTGCGGTGTGACTCTTGATAAATGTCTTACCAAGTAATCCTTCGAGTAAACTTGGAGCACATCCGCCCCCAGGTCTTATTGCTCTAACGTTGTCATGAGTTACTACATCGCCTTCGGTTACATCCTTCACAACATATAAACTTCTCCGAAGTCTGCGTGACTCTTTTTCAGAATCCTGCATGCTCCATTCTGAATTCCCCAAAGCCAATGCTGCGGAGTTTCCTTCTGTAACTAACATCGCAAACTCCGCGGGCTCCATTGAAAATGCGGCATCTGCTCCACCATCTGTACGCTTAAGAGTTAGATGCTTTTCAATTGCAGTTGCCCCTAGCGCTATAGCAGCAATACTCACCCCAATTCCAAGAGTGTGATCTGATAGCCCGACTTTAACTCCAAATCTGTTCTTAAGGGTTTCGATTCGACGCAAATGTGCATCGACTGGATCCGACGGATAAGAGCTAGTGCAAACTAATAAAGTGAGATCTCTATTACCGGCTTTATCAACGACTTCAACTAATTCTTCAATCTCATTCCACTCTGTTGCCCCTGTGGAGATAATTAGTGGCTTTCCAGTTTCAGCAACTGCTTTTATAAGCCTATGATCGCCAGTTTCAAGTGAAGCGATTTTGTACATTGGTGCATCGAGGGATTCAAGTAGCTCAACGGCAGACAAATCGAACGGTGAACTAAATGGAATTATCCCCAACTTTCTAGAGTATTCAAACATCTCTTTATGCCATTTCCATGGCGTATATGCCTCTTCATATAGCTCGAAGAGTTTTCTGCCGCCCCAAAGAGCGTGGTCCGAACTAACATTAAAGTCATCAATATCTAAAGTCATTGTTGAAGCTGTATACGTTTGAAACTTCACTGCAGTTGCACCGGCTAAAGCTGCAGCTTCAATAATCCGAAGTGCCCGCTCGAGCGAGCCTAGGTGGTTGGCTGAAACTTCTGCGATAAATAGTGGTGGCTTCATACTTGAATTATATCCATTAATGTTTTGGATTTCACGATTGGGAGATATTCTCAGATGTTTCGTGAGAAACTAGGCCAATGGAAATGATTTCAAGGTTGGGTTTGAGGCGACAAGTTGCAATAGTTGCCAAGCATCCTTTCTATGCAGAAGACATCCGAAACGCACTTAGCGGCTTGGAGATTGAAATTGTTTCTTCCGGAGACATCCGGGAGATCCAGGAGCTTATTGATGCTGGGACTAATTTTGATTTCATTTTTTTCCCGCATTATTCAAAAGTTATCTCTGAGGTTTTTTTGGAAAGAAGCTACTGCATAGGTTTTCATACAGGAGATTTACCTGGTGACCGTGGAGGAAGTCCAATTCAACAAAAGATTTTGCGAGGCGAATACGACACATTTGTCTCAGCCATGAAACTTGTAAATGAAATTGATGCAGGTGATGTGCTCCGCGAAGAACCCATTTCTCTCGAACACGGATCGATTGAGGAAATATTGAAGAATATTTCTAAAGTTATCGCACGAATGACTAGGTTGATTTTGACTGAGAAATTGGCACCCAGACCACAAATAGGTTCGGTCTTGACATCTAAGCGCTTAAAACCACAAGGGTCTGAATTAGATTTGGAGTCACTCGATGTGCGAGGGATCTATGACAGAATTCGGATGCTAGATGGATTAGATTACCCTCCTGCGCACATAAAAGTTGGTCCGCACAAAATAGTTCTGAGTAACGCCCAACTTCGAGATGGTAAATTAACGTTTAGCTCTCAACTTGAGGAGAAGTAATCATGGCGATTAAAGACACAGTTTTAGTAATTGCAGCACATCCTGATGATGAATCTTTGGGGATGGGGGGAACTATCCATCGATTAGTACAAGCTGGACATACTTTGCACGTACTATTTTTATCGTCAGGTGTGGGATCCAGAAACACCAATCGAGAAGATAGTGCTGCACGTTTGGCGGCTGCAAATAGGGCACTGAACTTACTCGGGTGCAATCACATAAGTATAGGTGATTTTCCGGACAACTCTTTTGATTCCATCGGCTTATTGGGTATCGCAAAGTACATTGAATCAAAAGTCGATGAAATACAACCCAGTATAATTTTTACTAATTTTCACAGTGATTTAAACGTCGACCACAGATTAACGGCCGAAGCCAGCTTAGTTGCCGCAAGACCCAAGCCCAACAGCTCGGTCGATGAGCTTTATTTCTACGAAGTTCTCTCGAGTACTGGCTGGCAATTCGGAGCTAAACAATTCTTACCCACATATTTTATTGATATTTCTGAATCTATCTCACAAAAAGAAGCCGCCTTATCCGCGTACGCTACAGAAATGGATGAATCGCCAAGCGCCCGTTCCTACGATTCAGTAACAGCATTAGCAAGACATAGGGGCAATTTCATTGGCTTTGAGTACGCTGAGGCGTTTGAGGTAGGTTTTATCCGAAAGAGAAATTGAAATTTCAATGAACAATCTCAATATACGTGAAGTGACTAGTAAAGACGAATTTGGAATTCTTTCAATAAGAAATCATCCAGATAACTACAAATGGTTTTTTGACAACGCACCTGTATCTCCTGAAATACATCATAAATGGTTTATGGAGAGAATATCTACATCACGATTTTTCACTCTTGTCGCAGAGTTAAATGGTGAAGTTATTGGTATAGCTTCTCTGAATGACTTTAGAAACCTTGCTCCGAAAATTTCTATAAATATTAATCCAGAATTTAGCAACAAAGGTGTTGGGGGTACACTCTTAAGAGAATTGATCCAACGGTCCAGAACTGCAGATATTAAATTTCTGACGGCAGAAATCTTAAAAACTAACTTAAATTCTTTCCACTTTTTCTTAAAAAATAATTTCAAGCTTGAAAATATAGAAACCAGAGTACTTAACGGTGAGAAGTCGGATGTTTCAGTACTCTCTCTCAAACTATCCGATTAATTATTTCAACGACTGTATTGATAACGAAGCTTATTTCATTTTTAGTCAAACTCGAAAACATTGGTATTGATATTTCGGACTGGTAGAAGTTATAACTATTTAAGTATTGATCTTTTTTGAAAGCTCTATCCTGAAATACGGGGTGCCAATAAGCGGGTATATAATTCACTTGAGCGCGAATGCCATGCGCGGTCATTTCTTCAATTATTTGGCGTCTTTGATTCATAGGCACTCTGAGAGGATAAAGGTGCCAATTTGGGACTATATGTGGCCTAGTGGTTGGTAATATCAAGTTTTCGTGATTTCCAAATTCACTCGAATACTCATGGAAAATATCTAATTTCTTAGACTTTGATTCTTCTAGCCTTGTGAGCTGGCTTATCCCAAGTGCACATAAGACATCTGGCAAACGGTAATTCAAACCAAATTCATGGACTTCTTGATGCCAAGAGCCCTCACTTTTAATTATGAATTCTTCAGGGTTTCTAATCAAGCCTTGGCGAGAGAACCTTTTAGCTCTCAAAAGTAGATCTGGGTTTATGGATGCGACAGCACCACCTTCTGCTGTAGTCATATTCTTCGTAGGAAAAAAAGAAAATGCTGTTATATCTGCGATTGATCCAACTGGCCGACCTTTATAGATTGATCCGATACTGTGCGCTGCATCTTCAATCAAGTAAATCTTGTGTTTATCGGCAATAGCCCTGAGCTCATCAAGGTCTGCCGGATGGCCTGCATAATCAACAGCAACAATTGCTTTTGTCCTTGGTGTTATTGCTGCTTCTACTGCTTGTGGATCAATATTTGCGGTATCAGGTTGAATATCGGCAAATACAATTTTGGCACCAAATAACGCTGCGGTAGCTTGGGTCGCAATAAATGTAATTGGTGGAGTGATTACTTCATCACCTGGTTGTAAGTCAATTGCTGCATATGCGCAGTGGAGGGCAGCCGTTCCAGAGCTAACGCTGATACATGGGGCTCCAACAACTTTTTCAAGTGCAGCTTCAAAGGCTTCAACTAGTGGGCCTGTGGTAAGCCAATCGCTTTTTAAGGCTTTTACAACTGCCTCTATATCTTCATCATTAATTGAATGGCGGCCGTATGGAATCATGATTTATTAGAGTTGGTCGATAAACTTCTTGATATCTGAAGCCGATATCCACATGTCATTTGTGTCTGAACGATATGCCTGACCTTCTGGCATTGTTTTCCCCGTAGGTGCGCTGTAGCCCCATTCGGCAACTACAGGCGTTACAACAAATCGATTGTCCAGAATTATTGTGCGCCTGCTGTCATCGGCTGAAATCATTTCTTCGTGCAGTTTCTCGCCTGGGCGCATTCCAATTTCATCCAACTTTGAATCAGCCGACACCGCATGTGCAAGATCAACGATTTTCATACTTGGAATACGTGGCACATATAGTTCACCACCCGTCATCATTTCTAGCGAGTCAATCACAAACTTCACTGCGTCTTCAATACTTATCCAGAATCGAGTCATTCGTAGATCTGTGATTGACAAAGGCTTGCCTTGAGCGGCGAGATTTTTAAAGAATGGGATTACGGAACCACGACTACCCATCACATTCCCGTAGCGGACTACAGAAAAAGTAGTTCCGTAGGTGTAGCTATAATTATTCGCAGCCACAAATAGTTTGTCTGCTGTAAGTTTTGTTGCCCCGTACAAGTTAATTGGGGAGGAAGCCTTATCTGTGGAAAGCGCAATAACACGTTTAACGCCCGCATCAATTGATGCGTCAATCACATTCTGGCTCCCCAAAACGTTTGTCTTTATGAATTCCATCGGGTTATATTCGCCGGTATCGACTTGCTTTAGCGCGGCTGCGTGGATAACGAAGTCAACGCCATGGAAAGCACGTTTTAGGCGATCTAAATCGCGAATATCGCCGAGAAACCAGCGTAGGCGTGGGTCATCTTTAAAGTGAATCCGAAGGTCGTGTTGTTTGAGTTCATCGCGAGAAAAGACCGCAATTCGACGAGCTTTCGTCTCCGTGAGAAGATAATGCACAAGTGATTTACCTAATGAGCCTGTGCCCCCAGTGATTAGTACGGAGGCTCCGTTCAGTTGAGACATCCGTGACCTCCTTTATCGCTTTGGGTTAAAGACCTAAAACACACTGGTTGGAGCATACCCTTATCCCCTATGAGATTTGTATTTCGTGCAGATGCTTCCATGTCTATTGGCTCCGGGCATGTTATGCGATCTTCGGCCATTGCCGAAGAGGCTATTGCCCGCGGCATTCCGAGTTTTTTCGTGGGAAAAATTTCAGATCTAACTTGGGTGAGTGAACGAATCAGGGGTTTAGGGTTCATCCAAGTTCTTGAGAATTCTTCAGAGTTTATCCCTGATGAGAATGAAGACATTCTAATAATTGACTCGTATGAAATTCCGACTGATGATGTATTTGTACAGTTACGAAATTGGTCCAAGGTTGTCAGTATTTTTGATGAATTGACTCCAGATTATTCATGTGATTTACGAATACATCCCGGTTTAACCAAGGCTTGGCCAAAGCGGTTTTCAGGGAGCACGCTTAGCGGACCGAAGTTTGTACCACTACGTAAATCAATAAAGAATTCCACAGAACATACTCCCAAAGGTACTTTGGAAGTGCTTGTTATTGGAGGTGGGTCAGATGCTTATGGATTTGTACCGGCAGTAGTGAATCTGTTAACTCAGTTAACTCAAGATTTTCATGCCACAATTTTTACAAATTCCTTCTTGAGTATGGACCTGGAAGAGCGTTTTACTGTTTCTGAGGTTGGATTGAACTTAGACCTAATTGCCAATACAGCAGATCTCGTATTCACAACTGCGAGCACCACAAGTCTTGAATTCTTAGCGCGCGGGTCTGCCGTCGCCATCGGTTGTGCGGTTGATAATCAAGAGCTTTACTACAAAGAGTTAAGTGGGGGTGATTATGCAGCGCCTATTGGTGAGTTCTTAAACAATGAATGGCACCTAGATGCCGAGTTAATTCAAGAGTTGCTCAGCTCCGAAACCTTTCGTGTAACTTTAAAGGCAAATTCTGCCAATCTAATTGACTTAAATGGTGCAAAAAGAATTGTTGACGAAATACTAAAGCTTTAATCCACTCTCACGACACCACTAGGTGTCATCAAGTGCACTGCAACAATCCCTGACTCACCCTCAGTATCAGCTGGGCTTAACCACATAACCTCAACTTCACTGCCAAGAGCTGTTGCTAGATCATTTCCTAGCCAGTCTGTGATTCTCTTTTCATCTCCTGCGATTTCAACTTTAACAATCTTTGCAATTGCTTTGCCATCAGTTGATGGATGATCTAGTGATTTCCATTCAATAAAGAATGGAAGTTGCTTATCTTCTAGAGTCCCAAGAACTCCGATCTGCTTCCAAGAAAGATCATGGCCGTCTGGCTTTGTGCGATGGCCATCTACAGCTTGTCTTCCTAAGCGTGCTTCAACCTTAGAGACATCATCTACCGAGACAACCCATGTAAGCCATCCGCCACCTTCTGCAGCTCGCTTTGAAACTGCTTTACCAAAAGGTGAAGCATCTGATGCTGGGTGATCGAGTGGACATACAACTTCGATGTAGTGACCGTTTTGTAAAGCTAATGTGAAGTTACGTGTTCCAAAGCGTGGGTGGACACCTCCATCAACAAAGGTGGAGCCAAGGCGTGAGCCAAGGCGTTGAACTGTGTCGGCTAGTTGATCATGGGAAGTTACATATGAGACATGGTCTAAGCGCATGGGTAAATCTAACCCTATGAAAAGGGGTGCTGATGACCAAATCTTGATGCCATAGAGCAAATAGGTAAGCGTGAAACTGCAATAATCAACCCGTGAGCACCCCTAAGACCCTGGTTATTGTGCCGACATATAACGAGGTAGAAAGTGCCCCTCGATTAATCTCCCGAGTCAGCGAGCTCGTGCCGGACTTGCACATATTGGTAGTTGATGATGGATCACCTGATGGCACAGCTGACGTAGTTGAAAACATGGCCCTAGGTGAATTAGCTGGCCGCATCTTTGTCTTGCGCAGGAAAGAAAAAAGTGGCTTAGGGGCGGCCTATCTGGCGGGATTCGCCTGGGGGATTGAACGCGGTTATGAAACTCTCATTGAAATGGATGCTGATGGATCTCACCGCCCCGAAGATTTAGTTAATTTGATCAAAGTTTCGAGGGCTAATCCAGGCTTCGATCTAATTATTGGGTCGCGCTGGGTTAAAGGTGGCGCTGTAAGAAATTGGGCTAAAAGCCGCGAACTGCTTTCAAGAGCAGCAAATAAATATGCAAAATTCATGCTAAAGGTTGGTGTTAATGACGTGACTGCTGGTTTTAGAGTGTATAAAACCTCAATTATTGAAAGAATTGATTTTTCAACCGTGCTAAGCCAAGGATATTGCTTTCAGATAGAGATGACCCGCAAAGTTTTAAGCTTAAAAGGAACAGTCAAGGAAGTACCAATTACCTTTATTGAGCGTGAGTACGGCATAAGTAAAATGAATATGAAGATTGTTGTTGAGGCGATGCTCAGAGTTTCCCAGTGGGGATTACAGTCTCGCATTAGAATAATCAGGCATGATTAGTACAAATTTCATTTTTGTGGTCACACGGCCCAGGATAGAAAGAGGATGAGATTGATGTTAGGGAAGATTCTCTTCAAGGTATTTCGTAAGGTGCTGTCATTATTTGGCTACAAAATATCTCTAGGATCAACGCCAGTACAATTCCCAGAGCTTTCACCCGAAGAATTAGCGTTTATAACAAAGGTATATTCTGAATCTCTTACAATGACCAGTTTTGAGTCATTAACAACTCTTGCGATTGCTTGTAAATATATCCAAGACTCAGGAATCAATGGGGACTTTGTAGAGGCGGGAGTCTGGCGCGGTGGGTCTTCGATTGTGGCAAAAAGAATGCTTAAGAATAGGCGCTTTTTTCTATATGACACTTACCAGGGAATGACGGAGCCAAGTGATTTTGATTTCAGAGTAGGTAGTGGTGATGCTAGTACTACAAAAGCTAAGTGGACCGAGAACCAAAAGCAAAGCCATAACGAATGGGTGTTTGCCCCTATCGGTGAGGTTAAAGACAATTTTTCACGATTTAATCTACTCGATGATTCAGTCATCTTTGTTCAAGGTGCTGTTGAAACTACTTTGCGCGAAGAGGGCGTCCCATCTGAGATAGCCCTTCTCAGATTAGATACAGATTTTTATGAATCAACGCTTATTGAACTTGAAATTTTATGGCCCCAACTTACTACAGGTGGGATCCTCATTCTTGATGATTATGGGCACTGGGATGGAGCAAGAAAAGCTGTCGATGAATACTTTAGTAATCAGGGCATCAAGCCCTTGATGATTCCTATTGCTGGCGGGGGTGGAAGACTAGTTCAAAAAATTACCCTTAACGGGTGACTTTATCAATTCTTACAAACCAGTAGTCCACTTCAGAAATACTTCGAAGTAATAATTTATAACCGTTTTCTTTGAGGGATCGTTTTATTCTATAGGACTTAACTAAATCATAATTATGTTCTACAATTATTATAAAAGGCCTGCAATCCATTTTCATTAATTCAATTATTATTTCATCCTCATTGCCTTCAATATCTAGACTTAGAAAACTTAAATCATCTCGTTTATAGTCGCCAAAAACCTTACTGACGGGAATTGATTTCACACGATAACTAGCTTCCTCTTTCACCGATCCTGTTTGTAATAAACTAGCGAATACTCCTCTCTTTCCTGTGAAGAATTCGACTTCGCCAATATCTCTTGTAGTTAAGGCTGCTTCAATATGTCTAGCACTTCGTGATTTTCTAATGGAGTCGACAAACTCACGGTTAGGTTCAACTAGAACCCCTTCCCAGTCGTTTTCACTTTCAAGAAGGTAGGTATTAGAAATTTCGATTCCGTCACCGACTCCAATCTCCATGAAAGTTTTCTGTGGCCAATTCTTGGAAATGAAAAGTACAAATAAATCTTGTCTAAATTGAGAATAACTCTTGCCTCGGTAGTCCATTAGAAATGCTAAAAATTCAGTATGTGTGTTTGTGAGTTTTATTTTCCTCAAAAGATTCAGGTAACCACGTGTTATCCATAATCTTAATTGTTTTGGTTGCTCTCTTAAGAAAAAAGCGTAGATTGTTCTGCTCACGTGCCTTAATATCCTTGAATTTAATCCTTGGACTTTTGCCACTTTTCGTCCTTACGTAAGAGATCTCTTGCATATGCATTTTCTCTTGAAAATCACCGATGATTGAGTATAGCGATGATTTTGCCTGAAAATCGAGGACAGAGTCACGTGAGAGATTACTTAACAGATGAGATTCGAACTGTGTTTCCGAGTTTAGGACTAGACAAGACTTGGATGCTAACTCCTTCGTAAAAAACTTTCTAACGTGCCAACACACACATCAGCGCTTCAACCGTCAGCAAAGGTGCAGCGTTATGGCCCAAATTAACCCTTGCTTCCATGATGGCATTGATCTTGTTGATTGTGGCCGCTGGCTTGTTACTAGCTGCATAGGTATTAATCTCATTTTCTAGCTCTTTATTAATTAGACCATCATTGCTGCCCGCCTGCACCATCATGACATCACGGTAGAACGTGGCAATATCTAATAAAGCTGCATCAAGACCATCGCGCACCATTCTCGTGCTGCGAGTCTTTTGTTCCTTTTCTAACTCCTTTATTGCCTTACTTCCCCCACTTGCCATGCCCCGGCCCGTTGCACCTTTGCCATAAGCAAGCGATAAATCATCAACTTCTTTTTCATTGCGCTCATCGGCTGCGCTATTTGCTTGCTCGGTTGCTAGATCAACCAGAGTTTGCGCTGCGGCAAAAGCAGAAGAGATTCCTTTTAACATCAGTGGCAGGGCCATGATGGTGGTGCGGGTGTTGCGCACTGATTCATTGTTAGCTAAATATCTCGCTCGGCCAATGTGTCCTTGGCTCACTCGTGCTGCAAAATCTGCCATCGCAGGACTTATGCCATCGCGCTTTTGCAGTACTTGGGCAACGGCTGCATTCGATGGTGTGACAAGTTGTAGATGACGACAACGTGAGCGAATTGTTGGCAAAACATCATGTAATGTTGGAGCACAAAGTAACCACACAGTTCTATTTCCTGGCTCTTCGATTGCTTTTAATAACGCATTCGCTGCAGACTCAGTGAGTCTGTCCGCATCTTCCATAACAACCACGCGCCAACCACCCATAGATGGCGCCCAAGCAACGCGAGTCAGAAGCTCTCTGACTTCATCAATCTTTATAGATAGACCTTCAGTTCTAATAATCTCAACATCAGGATGTCCTCCACTAGCTGCAGATCTGCATTGATTACATTCACCGCAGCCATCTTTAGGACAAATAAGTGCTTGCGCAAAAGCAACGGCTGCAGAGGATCTGCCTGAGCCTGGTGGGCCCGTGAAGACCCAGGCATGGGTCATCTCTTGTGATTCTTGCCCACTTCGTGTGGCAACAACGGCCGCCCTAATAATCTCAACTACGTGTTCTTGTCCTACAAGATTTTCAAAAACGCTCACTTCTTTGTTTTTGCTTTCTTTTTAGGTGCTGCGCGCTTAACAGCTTTACCTGCAGCCCTAATAGGGCGCAGCAGTAAATTGCCTTTATCTTCTCTGGCATTGCGCTTAAGTGCACCTATCTCACTGACTCTTGTAATAATCTCTGCATGTGTCTCTTCAATTGTTTTGTTGCCATCAACAATGAAGTAGCGCTCAGGGTCAAGCAAAGATAACTGCAAGAACTCTTGGCGCACGCGCTCATGAAAATCAATAGGTTGAGATTCAAGGCGATCTTTACTCTTTAATCTCCCTAAACCAATCTCTGCTGGTAGGTCAATAATAATTGTTAGCGTTGGGAACAAAGACTCTGTTGCCCATCTAGAGATTCTTGCCACTTCACCGGGCTCTAGGACTCGTCCTGCGCCTTGGTATGCAATAGATGAATCAAAGTATCGATCACCAATTACTACCTGTCCTGCAGCCAACGCTGGGCGAATAACACTGTAAACATGGTGGGCGCGATCTGCTGCATAGAGCAAAGCTTCAGCACGTGGACTGATCTCACCTGTGGAGTGAGAGAGAAGAATTTTTCTAATCTCTATTCCTAGATCACTTCCACCAGGTTCACGCGTTAAGACAACGCTTTCACCTTCTTGCTCAAGCCATGCCTTTAGTAGTTTTGCTTGAGTTGATTTACCAATTCCTTCTCCGCCCTCAAAGACAATAAAGGTTCCCTTTGTTGGTGCACCTGTGATGCCACCAAGCTCACCTTTTATAGCATTTGAGATATCTGACCAGAGTGAAACATTAGGACGATCTTTCATCTGGTGATAAGAAAGAGCACCGATGAAAGATGCAAACAAACCTGCAATTAAGATTGTGACCGATGCTCCGTTATAACTTAACTGCGTATTTTGGAATTCAAAGGTGTGCTCACCTACTGCTGCTGCAATGAGTGGCGCAATTGCTAGAACAGCTACTAAAACCACACGGATAAGGCTTTGCACGAAAGCAAAAGTGCGCCCTCTAACATCATCTGCAACCTCCATGCCCAGCATGGTGAAGCCTGTTACCCAACAGATGCCGCTAAAGGCACCTAAGGCAATGACTGTGAAGACAGCTAGAACAAGGTTAGGAATGGCAGCAAGGCCCACAAGAAATAGGCCTGCAATAGTCAGTGATGCACCGAATAAGCGTCTGCGAGAGAACTGCGCAAATACTTTAGGACCAAAAGCAATACCTGCAGCTAATCCTGTAAAGACTGCGCCAAAGAGAACACCGTATGCAGCCTCTCCTCCACCAAGATCACCCACAAATGTTCTAGCCAGACCAATAACCGCACCTGCTGCAACAAAAGCACCGACCATGCCAAGAATAAGACCACGAATTATCTTGGAACCAGAAACTGCTTTCCATCCTTCAAGCAGGCTTTTAAGAATTCCAGTATCAGCTGCATGCTTTGCAGCTGCTCCCTTAGGTATTTCTCGTAAGTTCCAGATGGTGAATGCTGCAAAAGCAAAACTCAGCGCGTTGACATAGAGCGCAATATCAACTGCCGTTGCGTTGAAGTTAGGAATGAGTGCAACAAAGGCGCTGGTGAAAAGAGAGAGGAAGGTGAAGAGAAGAGCTGCAATGGGGGCTGTGCCATAGGCAGCTAGGAGAGAGACTTGATTGGCAGATTCAAGTTTTTCTCTTGGCACAAGGTTTGGTACTGATGCCTCTTTAGCTGGTGACCAAAACAAAGTCACACACTCAACCAGAATGGTTGCTGTGTATAGCCAGAAGTAGTTATGAAAAAGAGGAATTGAAATATAAAGACCTGTCCGCAATATGTCACACGTAACCATGAGCTTGCGACGATCTAACTTGTCAGCAATAACTCCAGCTAGCGGACCAAGAAATACTGCGGGTAATAATCTAGAGATAAAAACTCCAGCAATAGCAAAGTTAGCTTTTGCATAATCTCCACCAGAGAGTTGCTGGGCCATTGCAGTTGTTGCAAGAAGACCTAGCCAATCACCAAGGGATGAAAAGACCATGGAGTTCCATAGTTTTCTAAAGGGGCGAATCGCTAGAACACCACGAGTTTCATCCTGGGCAGGTGCTGCAGGGGTTGGGAGTGTTCTTGGCATTGGATGAGTCTATCGGGGCAGCTTTGAGCGTAAACAAGAGTGGATATAGACCTAAATTTAGGGCTATAGTAATGGCAGATCTAGAAGGAGGAAATCATGGACGAGATTCTTACAAGCACATCTATGGGTATTTCAGAGTTTAAACAAAATCCTAACGCGGCCGTTAAGGATGCTCATGATCTGCCTTTTGCAGTACTCACAAACAATCGGCCTTCGTTCTAC
>Ga0214919_10001331_pt1 | contig 40711 bp, 43 predicted proteins | sample LL1503_MetaG_FD_177994 | JGI IMG/M metagenome (GOLD analysis project Ga0214919, IMG submission 177994) | Freshwater microbial communities from Lake Lanier, Atlanta, Georgia, United States - LL-1503 | ecosystem: Environmental > Aquatic > Freshwater > Lake | place: USA: Georgia | collected...
AGCACACAAGGCATCGATCCCCTTGGAATGCTATCGTCCATATCCTATCCACACTTATTGCCTATTCTCTTAAATCTCATAAACCTAAAATCAAATTCAATTATCTAATCCCGAACTGACGTTATTAATAAAGTTTTGCATCTTTAAATCACTTTGTTTGCCAGAGCGAAGCTTTTGAATAAGGGTTGGTGAGAGTCCAACTTCTGCTGCTAATCCTCTAACTGATTTTTGACTTTCTTCCATTAAATCAATTAAAAGCTCTGACCATAGAAATACCTTGTATTCTTCCTCAAAAGACTTTTTAAAATCAAGGTCTTTCATTTCTTGGTCAAAGGTAGAGCCCCTTTTTTTTATTCATAATAGGTGCCCTCTTTCATTCGTTTTTGGTAATTTTCTTTATAAGCTAAAGTTCGTTCATTTTCTCCTGGAGTGAGCTTTTGTTGTTTTTTACGAAACCCATTGGTGATAATAATTTTACCGTCTTGCATAAAAAAACAGAAAACCTCTCCGGTTGCGGTTTAAAAGCATAAACTTGATCCCTTACGTTAAGTGAATTTAGTTTTATCATTAATTTTTCCAAGATCACCCATGCGTTTTAGAAGAAAAAGGAATTTTTTACGGTGTTGCACCTCCAAGTTTTTATAAAATTACAAAGCTTAGGCTTTCTCCATCTTCTGTAAAATACTATTCAATGGTAAAGACAGGGCCTTTATACGCTATGTATTGTTTTTCTTGTCTATCAAAATGTGCTACAAAAGTTGCACGGTTTCAAGCTTTTAAGAGATAATGGCTAGATTCGTATAACAAGACTTTATTAAGTTTCTTTTATTTTCAATAAGATAAAATCCTAGCGACTTAAAATTCAGGCGGCTGTAATTTCTTTAGATAATCTACCGCTTGAGTTGCTTTACGAGCAGCATGAAAAATTGCTTTTTTGTCATTTTTTAGTATTTTTAGCCAACTTGCTATATAATTTGCATGATCTTGTCTGGGGTATGTACTGACTCCAAGTTCAGCACACAGAAAAGCTGATCCTAGTTCTGCTATGAGTTCTTCAATCGCATAGCTTTCTGAGTCAAAGTGAGCTGCTGGACTAATGCGATCTAAACGACTTTTATGGCCTGTCCAATGGATTAGTTCATGAAAGAGAGTACTATAATAGTTTTCTTCCTCAGTTTGATTGGATGTTTCCATAAATAAATCTTCTGCAGGCATACCGATAACATCTTGAGAGTAGTGGTAGAAGGCAGAGGTAAAGCTGTTAACAATTTTAGCTTCTGTTTTAATAACGAACTCTTCTGCTCGGTCTATGGTATAAAAGCTTCCTCTTAGGAGAGATTGGGGCTCTATAAGGGTATTGAAACCGCCAACTTGATCTGCATTAAAGACGGTACTGGCTTTGAGAACAAAACGTTTAACAAGTTCAAATTCACCCATCTCTTTATTTTTCTCTTCAACCTCAAAGTCTTTATAAAATACAATTGTATGGCCTTTCTCCCCTTTACGGACTTGTATTCCTAAATTCTTCCATTGGTTATAAGTACCCCATAAAAAGCTGTTATAATTATTTTTATGAGCAGCAGCCCACAAAGAAAGAATATTAACCCCTGTATAAGGTTTTTTTGTTGCTACATTCTTAGGTAAGGTTAAAGCTTTTTGATGCCAGGGCATAACCCAATTTGTGCTTTGACTAAGAGCCTCTATAATTTGATCGGTAATTTGTTGGTAAAGATCTTTGGTTTCACTTGTTTGCTTTGTTAAATAAGTCATGATTGTTTCCTCGTGTCCCTGTTTTAAATCGTTAAAGAGTGCCGCGTATAAGAACGCGTTTGCACTCTTGACTTCCTGGCGAAGGATGAGGGTAGCAAAGATCAAGAGCGAGCAAGAGGAGGGTTATCACCTGTTCTGCACAAGCGAAGCGCGGAAGAATAGGGACACCTCTTGGGAGAGTAGTGCGGTATCTTGTCTGCGCGAGGAGTAAAACTCCTTAGCAAAACAATATAAATATTAATCAGGGCTTCTTAGGTTCTTTTCTGGCTCTCAAAAAATCTTCTTATAAAAAAGGGAAAGCTTGAGAAGAAAAAAAAATTTTAAGGAGGCAATAAGATCAATCTGGATAAATGAAAAAAACTAATTTTTGAAATGTAATTGCTCAAAACCTGTTTTTACCACCTACGTTTAAAACCAAAAAGAATTCTTGGTACTTAGAGAATTTCCTCAACAATTTGTTCTGATTATTTCTCTTGTTGGGGTTTATCGTATCATATCGTATAAAGGCGTAATCTAAGTATACAAGGTGAAGGTGTTTTTTCCTCTCTCATCTAACTCCGAAAAATTGTAAAGACATTTGGATTTATAGATAGAGTGTCTATTTCTTAGGCAAACACGTTAGGATCCAATTGGTCTCTGGGTTAAAAGAGGCAGAAGATGGGGTTTTTAACAAAGTTATCCCCATTAAAACTTAATAATAAGTAGGTTAAGTTTGCAACAAATACCAGCAATAAGACACTGTGTATTTGGATTCCATATTGCTTTAAATTCTTGTTCTTTTTATAAATGAAGTTCCCTCAAATATATTAGAAGAATTAAGGAGAAAATAGAATGGCAATGGCTAAATTCGAGCTGATTGATTATGTAGCTGACGCAGTAAAAATAACAAAAGTTGATGCACAAAAAGTTGTTGAAGCAGTTTTAAAGGGAATAAAAGAGTCTCTTACAAAAGAAGAAGAGGTCCGATTAATTGGTTTTGGAACCTTTGGGATTCAAAAATCAGCTGCGAGAGATGGACGTAATCCAAGAACAGGTGAGAAAATTAAGATCGCTGCAAGCAATCGTCCTATTTTCAGATCAGGTAAAGAACTCAAAGAAGCAGTAAACAAAGCTTAAAGCATTTAAAGATTAGGACAGAGGGCAAGATTTACTTGAAAAGAAAGCATAAATTTATCCCCTTTGTCTTTTTTGCCCAAGCCAACTTTTAAAAATCCATACTCGTATGGTGTTACAGTTGTTTCCTTTGTAATAGGATTTGGTACAAGCGAATTTCTAAAAAATAATGGTTCTTTTACTACTTATCATCCTCAAGGCAGGGTAGATTATCAGACTTGCTTTACACCAGCACAACGCTGCCTGCCTTTAATCCTAAAAGAAATAGACAAAGCTCAAAAAACCATTAAGGCTCAGGCTTATTCCTTTACATCAAAAGAAATTACACAGACTCTTATAAGAGCCCCCCATCTGAAAGGAGTAAAAGTTATCGTTATTGCAGATAAAAGCTAAAGAAAAGCCTATCATACTCAAGTTAAAGGACTGAAAATAAACGGTATTTCTGTGCTTTTTGATACAAAACCAGCCATTGTTATACTAAGATCATCATAGTTGACGATTTAATTGCTATAACTGGCTCCTATAATTTTACAGCAAGGGCTGAATTTAGAAACGCTGAAAATCTAATTATTATAAAAAATAAGGGAATCGCAAAATAATATATTGAGAATTTCAACAGAAGATTAGCCGTTTCTATTTCTAATTAATCTAGGGGCTGAAGTATTTAAGTATTAGTGTTTGGATGCTTTATACCAGGATTTGAGCTGATCTAGAAGGTTTTTGTGGTTGCCTCCATTGAAGCGCCATTCACATTCTTTCAAAAACCAATAAAAACTCTCCTTCTTGATATCGTTGAATTTTCTCATATGACGCTTAGCTTGATTCCAAAAATTCTCAATTCCATTAATATGATTTTGTTTGTCTGCAAAAAGCTTACTATGATTGATGCGCCTATGGTGAAAATCACTAATATCAAGCGCATTGTAAGACCGAAAGGTGTCTGTGTAAACAATGCTATCTGGTTGGACTTTTTCACAAATAATAGGAAGAAGTGTTGTTGTCTTTGAATCTGGAATAATAGCTGTGTAAACTTTTCCGCCTCGTTTCAAAAGGCCAAAAACAGCCACTTTTCCACCAGCCCCACGACCTTTTTTGCCCTTTCGAATCCCTCCAAAATAACTTTTATCAGCTTCTACTTCTCCTGAAAGCTCAAAGCTTGGAAGTTTACTGGCAATTAGAAAACGTAATCGCATATAAAATGAAATAGACGTATTAGCTTGAATGCTTATAATTTCTGAAGCAGCTCTCGCTGTTGTTCCTGCTACGAAATATTCGATTACCTTAGTTTGTTGCCTTGACGTTAAACGACTTTTGCTTTTGTAGATCATGTAGCTATTTTAAACCTTTTTTTAGGCCTTAGCTACTTCAGCCCTTAATCTATTTAATGAATTTGTATTGAAACAACCTAATTCCTAAGATTAAACCATTGATTTGATTTTCTAAAATTAGTAGATTTTGATATTTTTATCAATTAACCAACGGGCAAATTTTTCATCTATGGTTTGGTTATTATCTTCAAGGCTGTAAGCATAGATTTCCTTAGTGAAAAAGAGAATTTCATCCAAATTAGGTTGATACTTTCTTCTTTTTAAATCATTCTCTACAAGGTTTAAGGCATTTAAGAAAACATCTGATTTCCACGGTAAGGCTTCTTTTTTATTCGTAAATTTATCAAGGCTAGGAACAGAAGGCTGTTTTTCTTCTGCTAAGTCACTAATGGAGCAATCTAAAACTCGAGCAATTGCTGTTAAAGTGTTGATGGTGGGATTGGAAGATCTTCCTAAAAGAATACTTCTGACAGCACCTGATGATAATCCGGCTTTTTGTTCTAGGGCAGAAGCACTCATGCCAATCTGAGCAAGTCGCATCTCAATGCGCTGTTTTATTAACCCACTAGTCACTTTAACAAAAGCTCATTCTCAATTGAAAATATGCAAAAGCTTAAGCAGAAAGTTTTATTCTTGACAAATTGCACTGTGAATATAAATACTATAATTGTGATTAAATTCACGGAATGGGATCGAAAGATCAAACTTTAAAAGGTGCAGTAACTTGAAATGAAAATAATTAACTCATCCTTATTGATAGATTTTTGGCAGAAATATCCCGATGCAGAAGAAGCGCTAAAAACTTGGTTTTATGAAGTTAGAGCTCAAACATGGCAAGAAAGTAGGGACGTTCTAAAGTTCTTTCTAAATGCTAAAATAGAGAAAGATGAGGAAATTTATTTTGATATTGTTGCTGATTGTTATTGTTTAAAAGCTATTTTTAAAGCTTCTCGCCAAATCCTTTTTATTAAATCTATTGAGTCTATTTCAAGAACCGTTTTTCAAAGCTCTTCTCCTTTTTCAGAGGTTAATGAGGGAAATATGCCAATTAAGCCTATTTATACTGAAGAGGATCTTCAAATTGCAGTTGATAGACTTGAAGACCTTTTTCTAGCAAAGGAAGGAACCCCTGAATATGATGAGTTTGTTATTTTATCAGAATTAATTATGGCTTTTTATAATGATACCAAGCAGATTGATTTTCCTGATCCAGTAGAAGCGATTCGATATTATATGTGGTTTAAAGATCAAGATGAAGAAAGTTTAGGAAAGGTGATTGGGTCACAAAGATTAGCCAACAATATTTTAAACCGTACAGAAAAATTAACTCTTCCTATCATTTGGAAGATTTGCAAAGAGTGGAAGATCCCTGCTGATTGTTTGATTAAGCCATATTAAAATCTTTTATCAGTTTTATGAATGTTATTGTAAACACGCAATAAAAAGGTTTTTCTGGCTTGATTGTTTTATGCAGGATGATAATTGAAAAAAGGTCCTGCAGTCTTTATTTTTGATTATATAGAAATGTCTTTTACGAGTAGATACAAGATTTCTCTATTTTTTAAGGGTATATTGGCTATTTTCTTAGCTAAATTTTATTAGAAAATCCGTAATATTTTAACCTAGAAGGTTTAGCTATAAAAGAGATAGGCTACGATTAAGAAGTACGCAAAAACTGTCTTAAAACAAAAATTCTAGAAAAGTTGTTTTAGGTCAGCAACATAGAAAGATTCTTAATTGCTCATAAGACAGAGTATAATCAACAGGCTAAAAGAAGATTATGAAACTTTAGGGATATTAGAAGCAATCGATGCTTTTTATCAAATTAATGGTTTGGTGAATGAAGAAACCCAAAAACATCCATGCCAGCTACACGACTCACTTGTGCAGTTACATCATTGCTTATTGGCTCTCGTGGGAACTCATCCTCAAAAAGAAAGCCTAAAACTAGAAACTTTGAAGAAGCTTATTACTGTTATTGAAGATGATACTCATCGAATCATTGATAACACTGATCTTATTCTTGCGGTCACTTATAGGATTAAAAGACTGTTTTCTTTTTAGGGAATAGAGGTATCTTTTTGGTTAGGATAAAAAGATAAAATAATTTTAATAATATTATACTATAAATCTCACAATTCATAATAACCATAAGTAATTATGGAAAAACATCCGGAAATAAATGAGTTGAAATTGATAATATTTGTAAACTTGCAAAAAATAGAGTGAGGATTTATGGTGCGCTCAAAGTTTTAGAAGAATAATTCTAACATTCATAATAAAAAACAATAAAAATGACAGTTTATATAACTCATGGAACTGAATATCTAACCAGACGCTTAAGAGAACATCGCTATAGATTAGGACTCGCTCTAACTTATGTAGCAAATGCCGTAGATATTCCTGTTGAAGATTTAACGCAGTATGAATATGGAAGAAAACCGATAACTCAAGAAGAATTGTTAAAATTGGCTAATCTTTATCATGTTTCTCCTACTTATTTTTTGGGAGGTTCTCCTCTTTAATGGAAGAGGAATTAAAAATCATAAGGTTTAAAAATGCGAAAAAAGAGAAGAAATAAAAATTCTATAATATCTTTACCTCTTAAAAAGTCTTCTTTCTTTAGAGGGTTTTATGAAGAAATTATAATTGCAGCTTTGATGATTGTTGGTTTGTTATTAAGCTTTTAAGAGAGATCTATGACAAAAAAACAAAAAGATTACATTGACCTTTTAAAGGAAAGTCCTTTTTATAATCCTGAAGAAAAGCTTTTAATGTTAACAGCTCTTGCATCTGCAGAAAGTAAAAGTTCTGGAACAGAAGAGCAGCAGTTAAAAGCTGGAGAGCAGCTTTTAGAGCATGTTACTCAGAAAAAGAGTAGCATTGGTATTTGCATTCAAGCTCTGTTAGGCTTCTTAAGTAGAACACCCCACTCATTTAGACAAAAACGCCAAAAAAGAGCGATTGCTTTATTTTTATTAAGTTTGGTTTATGATTCACCTGAACTTTCTGCAGGAAATCGTCTTTTAGCCTTGGAAGTTATCGACGAAAACAAATCTCATCTTTTTAAAACACTTCCTCAAAAAGCGATTCAAGTTGCTGAAAGCATTGTAAAGGATCAAAAAACTCCTTTAGTTTATCAGCGTAAAGCGCAAATTTTTCTTTCCAATAATCAAATAAAAAAGAAAAACACTCGTAGTCTTTTACACTTATAATTTACGTTATTTGTCATAATATTTTTCTTTTTTTACTTGGTGAATTAGGCTTTTTGACAGATAAGGAATCGTTTTTACGCCAATAGAAACATTGTTCTTGAAATTATCAGTTTTTAACTTTTATGTGACATCATAAACTTTTTTGAGGCTTTTTATGACATCTTTAACACCGCGCCAAATTGTTGCAGAACTTAACCGCCATATTGTAGGGCAATTAGATGCAAAACGAGCTGTTGCGGTTGCTCTTCGTAACAGGTGTAGGCGTATGCAACTGGATTATGATCTTCAAGATGAAGTAGTTCCTAAGAATATTTTGATGATTGGCCCTACCGGTGTTGGTAAGACAGAAATAGCAAAGCGTCTTGCCAGGTTAGCTCAAGCTCCTTTTATTAAGATTGAGGCAACTAAGTTTACAGAAATAGGGTATGTAGGACGAGATGTTGAACAAATTATAAGAGATCTTATAAAGATTGCGATTCAAATGACACGAGAGCGTTTACGAGAAGAAGTCAAAGAAAGAGCAACTATAGAAGCTGATGAAATAGTTTTAGATGCCTTAGTTGGAGTATCAGCGCAGCCTGATACCCGTCAAAAGTTTAGGACTCTTCTTCATAATGGTGAACTCAATGAAAAAGAAGTTGAAATTCAAGTAGATGACAATCCAGGTTTATCTTTTCCTTCAATAGATGTTCCCGGTATGCCTGGGGCTCATATGGGAATGATCAATTTAAATGAGGTATTTGGTAAAGCTTTAGGTGGCAACAAGACCAAAACAAAGAAAATGACGGTTAAAGAGGCTTTAAAGGTTCTAAGCAGCGAAGAAAGCGACAAACTGTTAGATAAAGATAAGATTATTCAAGAAGCGATTAAAGCGGTTGAACAGAAAGGAATTGTTTTTATTGATGAGATAGACAAGATCTGTACTCGATCTGATCGTTTAGGAGGTGATGTAAGTAGGGAAGGGGTTCAAAGAGACCTTTTGCCTTTAATAGAAGGAACCACCGTAAACACGAAATATGGACCCATTAAAACAGATCACATTCTCTTTATAACCTCAGGAGCGTTTCATTTAGCAAAACCCTCTGATCTTTTGCCGGAGTTGCAAGGTCGCTTACCGATCAGAGTCAAACTCAACCCTTTAAGCAAAGACGATTTAATAAGAATCCTGACAGAACCGGAAGCTAACCTAATTTACCAATCGATAGCCCTCTTAAGAACGGAAAGGTTAAGTCTGACCTTTACACAAGAAGCTATTCATGAAATCGCAGCGTTAGCAGAAGATATTAATCAGAATGTAGAGAATATAGGGGCACGTAGGCTTCATACTATTTTAGAAAAACTATTGGAAGAAGTGAGTTTTGAAGCGAGTGAGATGGAATATCATGAATTAGAAATCAGTCTTAATTATGTCCACAAGAAAGTCAGCTATCTTGCTAAAAATCAAGATCTTTCTAAGTTTATTTTATAAATATTTTAAAATAAAAGGCATGCTAAACTCTGCGGTTAAAAAGAATAACTCCAAAATAAAATAATTCCAATTTAGCATAATAGTAGATACATAAACTGTAGACACAAGAGTTGCAGTTTTTTGGGGTGTAACTGTAGCAGGGATTAATTCCCAGTTTCAATCTATCTTCAAAATATATATCTCGCTAAGGAATAATTAGAGCTCAATTTTGTAATGTGATTCTATCACTCAGCTTAAATAGAACGGTTTTATTGGTAAAAGCACCTTTGGTTGTTGTGAATTTCATGATCTACTGGTGAAACCTTTCCATAGAATTGGATTATGTAAATGAACTTTCAGACCTTTCTTGAATATCGGAAATAATGGGGGGTATATCAAGAAGTTCCATCCATCTTGTTCTAGCTCTTTATGTCAAAAAAGTGCTTATTGCAGATTCTTATTAGAAAACACTTAGTGTTTTAATCTAGAAGGCATAGCGACAGAAAGGATAGAGTCTTCTCATGCAAAATATGCAAAAATCTGTCTTAGAGCAAAGCAAATAGGATCTAGAAAGCTTTTTCTAAAACAATAATATAAAGAGGTTTTTAATGAATATAAGCCTAAGTACAATTAACAAAGTAAAAGAAAATTATAAAAGTTTAGGAATATTAGAAGCTATTGATGCTTTTTATCGAATTATAGATTTAGTTTTTGAGAAAACCCCAAAGCATCCATACCAATTGCAAGAAGCACTTCTGCAACTGCATGACCGTTTGTTAACCCTTATTCAAGCACATCCGCAAGAAGAAAATTTAAAAGGAGAAGATTTTAAAAAGCTTATAGATTTTATTGAAGAGGATGTCGACAGAATCATTAATAATGCGGAACTTATTCTTATTACAACTTATAAGGTTAAAAAACTTTTTTCTTTTTTTTCTTTTCTTGTGGAACCTAAAAAGAAGAAAAAAAATTAGAATTTTTTCTGATATTTTCTCAGTAGAAGAATTCTAAAAATACTTAAAGTATAACATTGATGATAAGACTTATAATGTAATTATAGTAGCATCTTTACATCAGAATGCGATACTTTCACATAGCATAGAAGGAGAACAGATAATAACACAATGTGTTCTGGTGGCTGGAGCAGGAATTGCTCGATTATCTGTTCAAAGGTCCTTAAGGATAAAGGAGACTACTTGTGGACATTATTGAGAAACGTTCAAGTTTGATGTCTGAAGGTGCTGGGATAGCATTTCCGGCGAATTCCTGGTGGGCATTGCAACAGCTTAGCTATAGTGAGGTAATTTAATTAATTTCACCAGAAATTACCGCCGTTAGCAAAAAGTCAAGGTCTATCATAGCTTATACTATGATACACAAATAATTTTAATCAATTGAAAATAACTTTCCAAAATGTATTTAGAAAAAACAGCCATGTACAATGTATAGTTTTTTGATAAGAATTTATTAAGTTATTTCATCTCTATAAAACCATTCGCTTATTGTACGTATAAATACATTATTTCAATTTTCAGAATTGCTATGGTTATATTAAACTGCGAAGAGAGTTTAGAAATTCCGAGTAGTAAAATGGCTATAGAAATTGCAATAACGCATGTTGTTATTGGCACCGATAAAATCGCAGATAATTTAAAGGAGAATAAACTTGCAAGAGGTTCTTTGGAGACAGAAAATTATTTTTCCTTTTTTGAATTTCTCTTTTGAATGTCATTTTTGCCTTGCTTCTCTTTCTTGTGAATCTTTAGAAATTTGGGGTAAGAATTATCTTCATCCACTTGAATTCTGGGAACACGAAAATCTTACTAATAAAAGAAGAAAACATGATTATCTTTTGCGGAATTACTGTGTAAAACAAGTTATTTTACCTTGTTTAAAAAAGCCTTTAAATTATGCAAAACACCTTCATATATCTAAAGAAATAAACCAACAAGCTTTTTTAATGAGCGACCGTATTTACCACTCTCATCTTCAAATTAGTATAACTCATTCTGAAACTTTAGGGTTTGCGGTTGCTTTTGAAGGGCTCTATCCGTTAGGTATTGATATTGAAAAAATTAATTTACAAAAGTTCCAATCCATTGAGTCTTTGATGACTTCTGAAGAAAAGGGATTGACGAAAGATTTTATTCATACGAAAGAGCTTAATGCAATTATTTTATGGACTGCTAAAGAAGCTTTGTGCAAAGCAGTCGGAGGAGGGTTAAGTGTTTTTTCAGAAATAACTCAAGTAATAGGAATTTTCTCTAATCAGAGCTATACGGAAATTCTTTTTAAACATTTATCTGGTTATAGAGCTTATAGTTTTCTTTTTGAAGATTATATCATTACGATCGCTTTTCCGTACACTAAACGCTTTGAAATAGATTTGCATCCTATTTGGAAAAAACTGAAGGAAGATATGAAACTTTCTATACAAAGTCCAAATTTTTGGCATGAATCCTTGAATGAGAGAAAAAGAGCCGTAAATTCGTAAGCGCTTTTATACGGCAAAATAGTAAACTGATATGTCTAAAAAAGAATGTAGAGGGAGGATAAAATGGACATACTTACGAAAGTTAAGATGGATCATTCAAACATTCATACTTTATTGAAACAGATAATATCGCAAATCGAAATGGGGAATAAAACGAATGGTCTTTTAGCGGATTTGCTAGAAGAGGTTAAAGAACACTTTCAAGCAGAAAAAGTATGTCTTTCCGAGATGTTTTTGGAAGAAGAAAAACAACATTCTTCTTTGCAAATTAATAAAGACGCAGTTTTTAAACTTTTAGCAGATAAGGCATATCAAGACCTTGATAAAATTTCTGAAAATAAAGAATTAGAAAATCAGTTACATGCACTTGAAAAACTCTTAAAAGAACATAGTCACTATGTGGAAGATATTATTTTACATCTTTGTCAAGAGTGTATCAGTGATCAGAAATCCGAAGACCTTAGTTTAAAATTTGAGCAAGAAAAGATAAAGACTTTAATTAGTGGCATCAGCTATGCCTAAAATTGTTCTTAATGCGAAATAAATGACTTTTAGGTTGAATAACAAATTCTTTTTAAACTGGATGAAAATATAATCTTATTTTAAGGCTGAGAAAATAGAAACAAGCAATAAATCACCATGTTTTTAACTTGGCTTAAAAAAAGTAAAAATCTAGTATTAGGCAATATAAAACTGGGACAATTTTTATTTTTTTCTAAAACAAATTTGTCTTGCGTTATAGTTAATGCCTTAGAATGGTATGACTTTGTGATTTATGGGTTTTTTGCTGAAAGTATAGGAAAACTTTTTTTTCCAGCTTCAAATCCTATAGCCCATCTTATGATGTCTTTGGGGGTTTTTTCTATAGGCCTTTTAGCGCGTCCTATTGGAGCTTTTCTTTTTGGAAGAATAGGCGATAAACTGAGTCGGAAGCGGGCCTTAATTAGTTCTCTTTATTTAATGGCTTTTCCAACTTTTTTTATTGGATTTCTTCCAACCTATGAGCAAATAGGAATAGTGGCTTCATTTTTGCTTATAATCATGAGATTTACTCAAGGTATTGCAATGGGAGGTGGTTTTACGAGCTCAATGATTTTCTTAATAGAACACGCTGAAGATAGTAAAAGAGGTAGAGTGGGGAGTTTGGCGTCTTTTAGTTTAATTCTTGGGGTTTTTGCAGGGTCCGTAATTACGACTTTTTTTTCTTATGTTCTTTCTTTTGAGCAATTAGAAAAATGGGGATGGCGTATTCCTTTTATATTAAGTATTTTAGGAAGTTTTTTGGGAATTTTTATGCAGAAGAATTTAGAAGAACCCCTCCTTTTTAAAGAAAGTAAGACTAACTTAAAATACAATTCTTTTTCAGAGAACTCTCTTCTATTTCTTAGTAAAAAGATTGCGTTGGTAGTTCTTTTAGATTTCCTCAATGCGATAGGTTTTTTTCTATTGGTTATTTTTTTACCAATCTTCTACAAGGTATATTTGAAGTTTCCTTTTAATACATCTCAACTCATTCATCTCGTAAATTTAGGAGTTTTTGCCTTAGCAACGATAGCTGGAGGATCTTTGTCCGATTTATACGGCAGGAAAATCCTCATCAAAACTTCTTCTGCTTTTTTAATTTTCTTTTCGTATTTTCTCTTTAGAGAGTTGCAAGAAGGGGATTTTTTATTAGCTTTTTTAATGGAATGTATTCTTGCAACCAGTTTAGGTTTGTTTTTTGGTACCTTACCTGCAACCCTTGCAGAAATATTCCCTACTAAAATAAGGCTTACAGGTGTATCAGTTGGACATAATTTAAGTATGGCATTGTTTGGAGGTAGTGCGCCTTTGTTAGCAACTTATTGTATAGAACAAACCGATAATTTGGCTTGTCCTGGTATATTGCTTAGCCTTTCCGCTTTATTAACTTTTTCTTCTTTACCATTTTTAACTGAAAAAGCAGGGGAACCTTTGGAGTAAATACTCTGAAATTGTCTTTAACTCTAAATCTGATGCATGATCCTATCATACATTTTTTTGTTGTGAGTTTATCTTTTTATCTCGTTTGAGTTAATTTCTCGTTGCTCTTTTAAAATTATATTACCAAACAGGTTTTTTCGAAGGAAAAACCCAGTAATATCTTGTAGTTTGCTGAGCAAATAGAGAATTCTAAGTGTGCACATATATTCAAGATAGTTTTTAATTTAAAAACTATGCTTTCTTGTTTCTATAATTGTAATATACAGTATGCTAAGTGTAATAAAAATTCCTCCGCCAAAGATCCACACAGTTGGAATTTGACTAAATAAGATATATCCAACAAGAGCTGAAATAATGAACTCCACATATCTGAATGGGGCAAGGGCTGAGGCTTCTGTTGCTGAAAAGGCTCTGAACAGGCACACCTGAATCATATTTCCGCCAATTCCAAGCAACACTAACAAGCCTAATTCGTTTAAAGTTGGCATTTCCCAAAAGAAAGGCAATGGAATAAGGCCAAAAAGAGTTGTGCCAACGCCAAAATAAAACAACATCGTTGAGGCATGTTCACCGGTCATTTTTTTAACCATGATATTCGAAAGAGCAAATAAAATGGCTGCTGTCATGGGAACAAAGGCGACAATTCTAAAGGCATCTGTTCCGGGGCGAAGGATAATCATCAACCCAATAAAGCCTGCGATAGTTGCAATCCACCTAGGGGCATCGACTTTTTCTTTTAAAAAAATATAAGCGAGCGGCAGAAGAAATAATGGCTCACAGAACATAATGGTTGTGTTCTCTGACAGTGGCATGATGTTAACCGAATAACAGCAAAGCCCGAGGGCCACTGCTCCCAAGATGGCACGTAAGGCATGCATCATCGGGCGTTCGGTTTTGAAAAGCGTCACACCGCTTGAAACCATCAGAGGCAATATCGAAATCATACTAAAGAAAAAACGAAAGAAAGAAATTTCAACAGGATGTAAACGTTCACCCAAAAAACGCATCAGCACATCATTAGTAACGCTGACAACAGAAATCATAACAGCCCAAAAGACACCTTGAGCATACCCTTTGCTAACGAACCATTTAAAAAAAGGTAGGGAAAGTATGATGTCATTCATTTTTCTAAACACAGAAGGAGATGCTCCTGTTGTTAAAATAGTGCTCATGTCCAAGTATCCTTGCTTTTTCCATAAGCAATTTTATCTTCTTACAGAAAGGGATATCGAGTTTAATTTAATGGATAACTTCGTGGTTTTATATTTGTGATGCTTAAACTAAAAAATTGAATATAAAGCTTAAGCTAATTTAAAACCATAAAACAAAATTATTAAGAGAATTTTTGTTTAAAATTCTCTTAAATTTAAACTTTAGATTTACTTTTTAAACTTATAACTCTTTAAAGAGTCAGTTATATATAGAAGTTAGGTTTAATTAGTTTAGTTATTTAGAGTTCTAAATTATTAAATTCATGAGCTCTCCATTTTAGTTGGCTAAAATTTTTTACTTCATAAAGGAGAAATTAAATGTTGTTGCCGGCATTTTGGAATATTCACCCACTTGCAGATTTACCTTTTTTATTGAATTATAGGCATTATTGTGAAAAAGAAAAATTTTTACAGGGGGTATCTGTATTAAATAACACCCCTCTTTCTTTAGAAACATTGATAAAAGTTGATTGTTTGCTAGCTGCAGGTGCCGCAGTAACTTTAACAGCTACACGATTTATTAAACCCAGTACGCAATGTAAAACATATGATTATATTGCAGCTATGAATCTTCGCTTTATACCTGATCACGCTGATTTAGAACCTTTTAAGAACGATTTCGATTTTGTACTGGATTGTGGAGCAGAACTTTTTAATACTGTGCACCCAAAAAAAGGCACTGTGGAATTGACAGGGTCAGGCACCTTAGTTTATAAATCACAGGCTTGTGCTTTAAATGTACCCATTATATCGGTAGATGATAGTAAAACTAAAACATTGGAAACGTTTTTTGGGACTGCTGAAGGATTTGTAAGAGCTTTAAAGCAATTTAGTTCCGTGGACCTCAGCAATATAAAGGTGGTGTTATTTGGATATGGAAAAGTAGGTAACGGTATTATTTATGGTTTATCATCTTACACTTCTAGTATTACCGTTATTGATCAATCTGATGTAGCTTTGCAGAAAGCACAGCATAATAAGTTAAAAGCATTCAGTATATATGACATAAAGCAAGTAAAAAAGGCTGTAGCTCAAGCTGATTTAATTATAACAGCTGCGGGGGCACCTGGTCTTATTTCAACAATTTTCAAGAGAGAGGAACTAAAAGGCAAGCTGCTCGCAAATGTTAGTGCAGATGATGATTTTGGTAGTGTTGTCCCAGCCGAAGATGTTTTAGGCAAAAAACAGCCTTTGAACTTTCAATTAGAAACTCCAACATTGATGCGATATTTAGATCCAAGTTTTTATGCCCATAACTTATGTGTAGAATTAATGATAAAAGATAATTTTAGCGTTGGGTACCATCCTTTACCTACTCATATAGATGAGGAAATTATTGGAAAATGGGAGAAGTTACATGGAGAAAATACTTCGATAGCCAGCTCTCATTAAAAGCCTGAAAAATGATCTATCTAATGGAATCAAGACTGATTGCAGACTTTTTTATAGGGCGGGTTTATAGTCTGATATTAAATGGGATAAAAAATTAAGGAGAGTAATTCAAGACTTACCTTGCTCATTTGTTATGAGTAAGATTGATAAGTATAACTAAAAACGGTGTGTTGAATTTATACTAGATCGCTGAGAGGAGAAAGCATCTGCAGGAAAGGTAAAGTAAAAGGGAGTAAGATGAAGCATTAATTGAGTGTTTGATAATTATTTACTTCAGAAAAATAACATAACGAAGATTGAGTAAAAAGTTTGATGTAATTCTTAAGTGCATTTATCCTAGAATTTAACAGCCCCAAGATAGTTTTTGAGTAAATTGAAGTAGTTTAATAAACAAAAAAGGTTTGTATTTAGCCATACAAAGTTTTAGTAAAAAGTATGAATCGTTATGGATAAAGAAGAAGCATGATTTTTCAAGATTGGAGTAAAGTTAATCAATGGAATGAATCAGTGCACAATCTTGGTTTTTTACTAAGACAAGCCAGTACTCTTTGGCGCCGAAAGCTAGAAATGGTTTTACTCCCTTTAAATATTACATACATGCAGTTTATCTTATTAGGAAATTTAAGTTGGCATGAACATTTTAAGAAAAACCCTTCGCAAATTGAATTAGCAAAGTTTTGTAAAATCGATGCGAATATGACATCACAGGCCTTACAAAATTTAGAGAAAAAAGGTTATCTTGAGCGCATACACAAGCCTCATAATGAAAAAATAAAAATCCCAAAGCTGACCCAGCTGGGGAAGAGTGTAATCAAGCAAGCGGTACCACTTGTGAGAAGAGAGGATAGGAAGTTTTTTAGTTCCCTCAGTATGGAGTTAAAACCGTTTGAGGAATTTCTTCAAAAACTAATCAAACATAACATATCATACTAGTTTGCTGCTTAACGTAACTTTTTCCATAACTCGCTGCTTTAACAAAAAATTCATTTTTAACCTCTTTCAATCTTGGGAACTTGCGCCTGTGGTGGATAGCTAAAAGAATTTGAAGCAGGTGGTCCGAAGGAAAAAATCACGTAAAACTCGGTTGCTTGCGGCTGAGATAGCGATTTTTAATCTGCGATTTTATATAAAGTAGTTAGTATTTCACGTCATCAGCTGTGTACGGCAGGAAATCAAAAAATATTTTATAATCAACGTGTTATTGAACGTTTTTTTTAAAAATTGTAGAGACTAATAGTATTTTTAATTTTTTTTCTCATTGAAAGAAGGGGTTCTAAGGGTTCTAATCTCTAAAAATTGAGATACGAAAGGTTTTTTTTATGCTAGATAACGTGGTAATTCAGGCATTTAAAGAAATAGGTGTCGATGAGTCAGTACTTTCTCCTCAATCATTATTGGAGGCGGACTTGGGAATGGATTCTCAAGAAATTGTTTCTTTGCGCTGTATTTTAGAGAAAAAATTTTCAGTAAAACTTCCTCCTGGGTTTATACAGAAGTCTCACTCTATTCAGAATGTACAAAGTCAACTTTTTAATTTCATACAATCTTTTAGGAGTTAAAGATATGGATTCGTTGCAGACTGCTTTTAAAAATTCTATTGAGCAAGAGGAGGTTATTAATGCTCCTTTATCAAAGGTTTATCATGCATTGCATAAGTTTCAAGATTGGCCAAAATATTTGCCTCATGTTTCTCACGTTGAAGATTTGTATGATGATGGTGAATATCAAGAATTTAGAATGGACGTTAAAGCGGAGTCAGGCGGAGTTCTGAAAGTCAGATCTATTAGACGCTGTATTAAAGACTCCATTTCTTTTTTTCAACCTGAACCTCCTGTGTTTTTGTTACATCACGCTGGCTTATGGTCTTTCAGAGAGCTTTCTCCTCAGAAAACTTACATTTCCACTCAACATCGATGGGATTTAAATTTGCCAGTTGCGAGGCAAACATTTAACACTGATGATTCTGGGGTGATAGAGGAAAAAGTAAAGAAATTATTGACTGATCATGCTAATCAAGCTCTCCAAACTTGGAAAAAGACTTTAGAGAAAGAGTTTTCTTAAAAATGTTTATTAAAGAAGCTATTTCCATAAAAGCTGATCTTGAGAAGACCTATATGGCTTTTTATGATTTTGCAGTATGGGAAAAAGTTCTTGATGATATAGAAAAGGTTAATATTTTTTATGACGATGGGATCCATCAAGAGTTTTCTATGACGGTAAAGAGACCGTTGGGATTAGAAACTGTCAAGGGGTTTCGTTTTTGTTTGCCATGTTCTTCTATTTCACTATGCCAAACTCTTCCTCCACCTGGATTCAAGAAAATGATTGGTGAGTGGATTTTTCAATATAAAGAAGGAGTTTCTTCTGTTTCTGCGGTACGTTTTTTTGACCTTTTAGATAAGTCACAAGAACAAATAGTTTCTGATAAATTAAGTGGTTTTCTGCGTAGAAATTTATCTGCTTTTAAGAATTTTTTGGAAACATCTGAATGATGATTTATGAAAAAAAAATAGTAAAGTGTTCTCAAAAAGAAGTAGCCAATCTTTTTTGGGATATACATTCTTGGAGCAAGATTTGGAATCCAATAGAACAAATTGAAATGATCTATGATGACGGGTTTAATCAAGAGTTTATTATGCGTGTTTGGCGGGATAAGCTCTGTGAGACTGTTAGAGTCGTTCGTTTCAAAATTGAGAACTCAATATTTTTTTTTACTCCGATTTCCCCACCAATGATGAAAACCCATGCTGGAAGTTGGAAATTTACTGCACTTTCAAAAGACTTAACCTGTATAGAAGCTCACCGCTCTTATGAACTTAAATCCTCTCATTCGGATGAGAATTTTCAAAGGAATTTTTCTAATCGTGTTCTTTGTATTTTAGAAGTTTTTAAAAAGCACTTTGAAGCTTCACAAGAGGTGCCTTATGATTGATATAGGCATTATAGGCGCTGGACCAGCTGGGTCTTTTTTAGCTTCACTACTTTCAAAAAATGGATTTTCAGTTTCGTTGTTTGACAAACAGAAATCTCCAGTTCCTCATCTTCCCGAAACTCTTTTTGCAGAAAAACTTAATCTTTTTAAAGAAATAGGAGTTTCTTCAAAAAAGCTATTAAAAGATTGCTCTAAGCCTATATCTGTAAGTTTTTTGAATAGTTTAGGCACCCAATCACTTAATATTACACATAAATTTTTTGATAATAGTTGGTTGCTAATTGATCGTCTAAAATTTGATGAGATTTTACTTAAGTGCGCAGAAAAATCTGGCGTTACTTATAAAGCTCCCGTTACTGTTGATTCAGTTCAATTTTATTCAAACTACTGTGAGGTTGCATATAGAGAAAATGGAAAAAATAACATAGAAGAATGCCGCATCGTAGTAGATGCAAGTGGAAAGTCTGCTCTTTTTTTATCTGCTCCAGAAAGAAAGATAAAAAGAAGAATCCTCGATAAAAATATGTGTATTTTTTCGCACTTCGAAGGAACTATATCTGATCCAAAGTTTTCTTTTGACTCTATGTCTATCATTGAGATTGAGCAAGGGCACATTTTTGTAATTCCTGTATCCCCAAACAGAATTAGTGTGGGCACTATTCTTTTAAAAAACCCTGAATTAGATCCGAATGTAATCTTTGAAAATTGCATAAATCAAATTTCTTGGTTAAAGGAGTTATTGAGCAAACTGAAGAAAGTGTTTCCTTGCGTTCGAGTGGAAAACCAAAGCTACAGTGGAACAAAGGTTTGCTCACCAAGGTATGTGATTTTAGGGGATTCAAGTTATTTGTCTGATCCATTCTTTTGTAATGGATTAGAAACTTCCATAACTATGGCTAAAAATGCAGCAGAGTTAATTTCTTATTTATTGAAAAAAAATATAACCTACAGTGACAAAATTCAAAAATGTAAAGATTATAAGTCAAGTTATAAAAAAACTATCCAATTGCTAGGCACAAAAATGTATGGTGATCTTGATAAAAATGTCTCAATAATACAGCAAAAAACGCTAGTAGATCCTCACATTCCTTATAGTTTATTGTTTTTTCTCCTTAATCTTTGTGGACGAGGCAAAGATGTTAAATCTGTTTTACAAAAATTAAGAGCTAATATTGGTAATTAGCTTTAAGTAAAAGATCAAGAAAGAGAATTGTTATGGAAATCATTGATTTAAGTTTGGAATTAGGACCAAATCAAGCTGAACCTGAACCCATTCAAATTAAAAGAATTTCTCATCGTGATGGTGCTGATATACTGGGTTCATTTGGAGGAGCAAGCCATAAAGATTTTCCTGATGAAATGGGGCTAAATTTAGAATATGTAACACTTACAACACATAGCGGAACTCATATTGATGCACCTTTTCATTATGGCCCTTTATCAGAGGGAAAACCAGCAAAAAAGATTTCTGAATTGCCTTTAGATTGGTTTCTTCGGGATGGGGTAGTTTTGAATTGTGCAGGTGATGCAAATATGGGGGTGATTACGCAAGAAGAAATATCTAAAAAACTTCAAGAAATAGGATATATTTTGAAGCCTTTTGATATAGTGTTGATTAGGACAGACGCAGATAAATTATGGGGTAAGGAGGCTTACTTCAAAAATTTTAGAGGCGTTTCTAAAGAAGCCACAATGTGGCTTTTAAGCAAAGGAATTAAAGTTATTGGTATTGATACGTTTGGTTTCGATCAGCCATTCCACATTATGTTAGATGAGTACAATAAAACAAAAAACCCAGAAGCACTTTGGCCTAGCCATTTTTATGGGAGAGAAGTTGAGTATTGCCAAATAGAACGTTTGTCTGGGCTTTCTAAGATTCCAAAACCTTTTGGTTTTAAAGTGTCTGCCTTCCCAGTGAAGCTTGCCAATTGTGGGGCTGCGTGGAGTCGAGTAGTTGCAATATTTGAGAAGATTGAAAGGAAAGACCTATGAGAAGAGTTGTGATAACAGGACTCTCAGCTGTAACTCCTATTGGGGTTGGTTTGGAGAACTTTTGGTCTGCCTGCAAAGAAGGTTGTTCTGGCGTTCGTGATATTTCATCTCTTTTTCCTATTCCTGACTCTGCAAGCTGTATAGCAGGAGTTGTTGAAAACTTTTATGTAGATACCCTTGGGATTAATAGAGAATATACAAAATATGATAGAGTGGCACTTTTTGCATTCTACGCTATAGAAGAAGCTCTTGAAAAAGCAGGGATTTTATCTTCTCATTTGGCAGATAAAGAAGCTAGAATTGGGGTTTATCTATCATCGGCTGTTTCTCAGATCACAAGTATGGAAAGATTTTATAATTATCATAATCATTTTCCTGGCTATAACCCATTTCTTTTTAATAATTTGACATTTTTAATTATGGAAAAATTTAAAATAAGGGGAAGGTGCTTATCCATACCAACTGGTTGCGCTGGGGGGGTAGATGCTTTGTCTCACTCTGTTAAAGCTATTCGTTCTGGAATGTTAGACATGGTAATAACAGGAGCAGCAGAAGCTCCCATAACACCCCTTGTTGTCGCCGCTTTTAATAAAATTGGAGCAACATCTACTAAAAGAAATAAAACACCAAAAAGCGCTAGCAGACCGTTTGATAAAGACAGAGACGGATTTGTTTTGTCTGAAGGTTGTGGTATTTTGATTCTTGAATCGTTAGAACATGCACTAAAACGTAATGCTCACATATATGCGGAAGTTGCGGGAGTAGGAAGTGTAAATAATGCTTTTCATATGACGGATATTCCCCAAGATGGTGAAGCGATTGCTGAATCATGCAATTTGGCTCTTAAGGATGCAGGTTTATTTCCACAAGACATCGATTTCATCAACGCTCATGGCTCTTCTACTCCTCAAAACGATATAGCAGAAACTCAAGCGTTTCATAGAGTGTTTGGTGAAAGAGCCTCGTGTATCCCTGTAAGTTCAATTAAATCTCAGACAGGTCATGCACTAGCAGCAGCAAATGCTATAGAATTAGTGAGCGCTGTTATGAGTATTCAAGAGCAAGTAGTCCCTCCAACGATAAATTTAGATTCGCAAGATCCAGAATGTAAATTGAATGTTATTAAAAAGGGAGAAAAAGTAGATCGCATAGAAAAAATTCTAAAAACAAGCAGTGGTTTTTCAGGGATTCATTCATCAGCCATTATTCAAAAGTTTGAGAGGTCTCTATGAAGATAGCTATTTCTGGTTTTGGTTTAGCAACTTCTCTCGGATGTTCCCTGCATACATTTTGGGATGCCATTAAAAAGGGTGAAGGGAATGTAATAAAAAAGGTTCAACTTTCAGAATTGTCTCATGATCTTTCGCAAAGATATCTGAATAAATTAGATAATTTTACAATTTTTGCAATTCACGCTGTGAAAAACTGTTTAGAGTTAGCAGATTTTCAAGTTAATGAAACGAATGCTCGAAAAACTGGAATAATGCTTGGGAATAATTTTGGGGGTTGGTCTTATGTAGAGAATCAACTGCAAACCCTTTATCAAGGTGACATGGATAGTATCAATGCGTATGTTGCAACTGCTTGGTTTCCAACAGCTCCACAAGGGGAGATTTCCATACTTTTTGGGATTAAAGGGACTAGCAAAACATTTGCCTCTGATAAAATATCCTCTGGATACGCATTAGAAGCAGCGCTGCAAGCTCTTTTGAGCAATGATCTCGAGTATGTTGTTGTGGGAGGAGCAGAAGCTCCTTTTTCTAGCTTAATTAAGGATTATATGAATGATGAAGCTTTATCTTTGGGAGAAGGAGCAGCTGCTCTTTTGTTAAAGAAAGATGTTAGTGGTGCACAAGATGCAATTACTACATTAGAAGCGATTTCTATAGAACCAGAATTAACAACTTCAATTTATAAAAGTTTAGACGTCTCGGGTTTAAGTCCATCAGACATTGATTGTATAATTCTTAACGCATCTGGTCAAAAAGAGCAGAATCTATATGAACGTGAATGTTTAGAAAAGATATTTCCAAATGATATTAACCTTGCAGCTATGACTCCATTGTTTGGCAACATTATGGGAGCTAGCACTGTAATCGATATCGTTATTGGAAGTATGATGATAAAAGATCAGTGCATTCCACCCTTTCCTCAGGAGATTTTATCGGATTATAAAAATTCCCATTTTCTATTGTCTGATAAACTTAGAGAATATCCTTTAAAAAATATCCTTATTGTGGGGATGGATGAATCTGGTCAAGCTTGTTCAATTATTATTAGAAAGCCAGATAGAGCCTAAATCGGCAGTATTTTCTAAATAAAGCGCTTAATGTACTCTGGTGTAGAGAAAATTTCCTCTAGTTTGGATATTTGGGGGGAACTTTTTTAAAGCTAGATTTTATAAGTTTCTCTATATAGATCAAAGGCTTAATACTAAATTGAGTTGCACTTTATTCTTAAGAAGTCTGCAGACTTTCTTTAACTTGAGGTTTTTGTGAAATCGATTCTCTACATGGCGTCTTTATCAGGTCGATATTAGTTAAGAGAGAATTTCATTGTGATGAAGTTAACGCGGGAAGAGTCGTGACTTTGAATCTGTGTTAGTAATAACTGGAATTTACAAAGTGCTGCGGCCTTATTTTTTATATATTATTTGTTTAGTATCCTCGATCATAATATCTTTTTGTGTCTGATTTTTCAACAAAATTAAATATCAGGCTCCATATTTGTCATATCGGAAAATTGAAAGAATAAAAAGTTACAATAGAAGTAGAAAATGAATGTAAATTTCTTCTATTATTATTCATGTATCGGATTTAAATAATATATATAATTTTTAAGAAAAGTCTTTTATGCTAAATTGTTTTTATATAATCAAGATTAATTATATAAAGTTTAATGATTGTATAATATTATTAAAGACTATTTCTATTGGTCAGTAAAACAGGGCTGAATTAAATCTAAAAGGATGTGAATAAAAGAGCTGTCTGTTACTTCAGTATCTGCCTGTACGTCTTCATCACTTGAGCCATGCTGTGTAAGAGCTTTAGATGTTGAAGGTGAATTGGCGCACTTTAATCCGGTTTGGTATTAGGTTTTCAACCGAGCAAGAAATTGAGACTGCAATTGGAAGTATTGTTTATGATGTTGAGCGTCTTCGCTCAATGAACCCCTTTGTAGGAAATGGAACAAGAAGATGTTGATATAAAATCCATACAATCGGCAGCGCATTAGAGAGCTACTAAAGGAGAGAAAAAATGGCTTACAGTCATCAAGTTATCGATCATTATGAAAATCCTCGCAATGTGGGCACGTTAGATAAAAACGATAATACCGTTGGAACTGGTTTAGTCGGTGCCCCTGCTTGCGGTGATGTTATGAAGTTGCAAATTAAGGTTAGTGCTGATGGAATCATTGAAGACGCTAAATTTAAGACATTTGGATGTGGCTCAGCTATTGCTTCTTCCTCACTTGTTACAGAATGGGTAAAAGGAAAAAGTGTTGAAGAGGCTAGTCAAATTCGTAATACAGAAATTGCCCATCATTTAGCATTACCACCTGTTAAAATACATTGTTCTATTTTAGCAGAAGACGCTATTAAGGCAGCACTTGAGGATTACAAAGAAAAACAAAGAACATAAAAGAAATTATTAGTCATTTAGTGTAAAGTGCATAAAGTGTTATTACAGTTATCAGAACCAGGCGAAACTCCCCTTCCTCATTCAGAAGAAGACCAAATTGTTGTTGGGATAGACCTTGGGACAACACATTCCGTTGTAGCGATTGTTCAGGGCGAAAAGCCAGTTGCTTTACGAATTGATGGAGAATTTTTGATTCCCTCTGTTGTGGGGTGGAAAAATAATATCCTTAAACTAGGAAAAGATGCTTTAGAAGAGTGCAATTCTGACGAATACATTTCTTCTTTTAAGCGTCACATGAACCAGCCTTCTATAAAACTCATACACGACAAAACACCCGTTGAGCTTTCAAGCGAAGTTTTGCGCTATATAAAAGAATATGTAGACTCAGCCCTTGGCCAAGAGGTGAAAAAAGCTGTCATTACAGTACCTGCTTATTTTGACGACACAGCCCGTCAAGCAACAAAAGATGCTGCGACCTTAGCAGGTCTGACAGTTTTAAGGCTTATTAATGAACCGACCGCTGCAGCTCTTTCCTATGGATTAGATCAATCTTCTGAAGGGTTGTATGTAATTTATGATTTTGGCGGAGGGACATTTGATGTTTCTCTTTTAAAAATGTCGATGGGTGTTTTTCAAGTTCTGGCAACGAGTGGTGACATTGAATTAGGCGGGGATGATATCGATGGGGCTATTGCCAATTATTGGCATCAGGCTAAAGGCGCTCCTTTCGATAAAACATTGTTAAGGTGCGCGAGGCAAGCAAAAGAAGCTTTAGCTGATCAAGAAAACTGGCAAGAAACGTTTTTGGGTCATATTCTTGAATTGAGTCATGAAAAACTCAATGAATTGGTGCAACCATTTGTGCAGAGGACTCTTTCGATTTGTAAGGGTATTTTCATAGACGCCAATATTGGTATTGATGAAATTCAAGGTGTTGTTCTTGTTGGTGGATCAACAAGACTTCAAGCTGTAAGAGAAGCAGTTCATACTTTTTTAAAAAAAGAACCGTTAGTAAATTTAGACCCTGATCAAGTTGTAGCCTTAGGGGCAGCTTTACAAGCGAGTGCTCTTGTTCATGGTTCAGAGACTTTGCTTCTTGATGTTACTTCTCTTTCATTGGGGCTTGAGACAATGGGAGGGTTGGTTGAGAAAATCATTCCCCGAAACACCCCAATTCCAACAGCGATTGCGCAAGAGTTTACAACATATCAAGATGGACAGACAGCTATGAAAATCCATGTTGTGCAAGGAGAGAGAGAGCTTGTCTCAGGATGCAGATCACTCGCTGAGTTTGTTTTAACGGATATTCCCCCCATGGTAGCAGGAGCTGCTAGGATACAAGTCACATTTGAAGTGGATGTTGATGGTATATTGACTGTATCAGCTTTAGAAAAAACAACGGGAACTTCTCAGAAAATTACAGTTAAACCGAGTTATGGTTTAAGTCATGAAGATTTAGAGCGCATGATATATGAAGGATTTGAAAAAGGTGTTGAAGATATAGAAAAGCGATTGTTAATTGAAGTTGAAGTGGAAGCAAAACAACTGTTACATTCTTTAAATGTTGCAATTGAAAGTGACGCAGATCTTTTAAGTGAGGAAGAAATGAGTGCGCTTGAAGAAAAAGCAAGTTGTCTAGAAAATGTCCTCAGTCAAAATGACAGAGAAGTCATCAGAGATCATATAAAAAGTTTATCGGTAATGAGCCAATCCTTCGCTGAAAGACGTATCAGTCGTGCTATAGAGAAAAGACTAATGGGGCAACCTGTTGTTAAATTATTTTAATGAAAATTTATTATCTTTGATAAAGCGAAAAATCTGTCTAATAAATAAAAGAGCAATAAATTTTTCTATGAGTTGATGTTTTCTAAAACTTTTCTAAGAGCTAATACGTCTATAATAAAAGATGTGTTTTCTGGATAAACAAGCGAGCAAATGGTTCCATTAACCAGAAAGGAAACTGCCTGATACTGTTTGAAGTTTTTAAAGCGGCTTGTAGTAATATTACCTTCTTCTATCATTTCCTCTACTTCAAAGATTTCAAAAGGAACCATTAATCCACATTTGAGAACTTTTGATAATGCTTCCTTGAGAGTCCAAAGCTGGGTTAAACCAATAAGTCTATTGCCAGAGGAACATAGTTTTTTTTCCGCTAAAGAGACTTGAGTTTCTATTATGCTTATTTTATCAACGCAAACTTCTTCTAGATCAATCCCCATAGGAAAAGCTTCTGAAAAGGCGAGAGAAGCGCCTACATAATTACTATGACTAATGCTAACTTGAGTATTTCTAAGGTGTGGGTGGATTACAATAGGTTGATGAAAAAAACCTGTTTCAATCCAGATCTCTGTCAGATCATCAAGATTTGTAAGCGCCGCCAGAGCGTGCTTAGCACAATATCGTCCGAGTAAGTAGCTATATTGGCGCTTTGGATGGAGAAGAGTTTTAAAATAATTTTCTTCATTGGGGTGTAAAAAGTGGGGATACATTGTGAGTAATTTTTCTTGTTTGAGATTGCTTAAGCATAATCCCCCTTTCCATAAATTGTCGTTTTGGTAGAAGGTTAAATGAATAGAAAAAGTTCCATGCAAAAAATCATTGGCCATTTTGTATTCGTTGCATAATGCCCGTAAGAATGGTTCCAACTCCTATTTCTTCAAAATCTGTTTCTCCTTCATTCAGTATATATTCAATAGTTTCCAGCCAACGTACCGTGTGTGTGATTTGTTCACTGATATTTTTAGTAATATCAACGTCAGTATAAAGTTTTGCTGTAAAATTTGAAATTATTGGAATTTTAGGAGGGGAAAATAAAAAATTTTTTAAGAAAAGCTTAAATTGGTTCTGCGCAGAAATCATACCAGGAGAATGAAATGCTCCGCTAACTTGCAGAGGAATAAACTTTGCATTAGCTTGCTCAAATTTGTCCTGAGTGACGTCTACCATTTCTTTAGGGCCTGATATAACAATTTGGGTGTAAGAATTGTGATTAGCGATAGCGATGTGGTTAAAATTGTTCTGTTCCAAAATTGTTTTTACGTCATCTAATTTCAATCCTAGAATAGCAACCATAGCACCACCAGTTGCTTGTTGCATAAGCTCTCCTCTTTTTTTTACAAGCCTTAGGCCTGTTTCAAAGTCAAAGACTCCAGCAGCAAAAAGTGCATTGTATTCACCCAAACTATGGCCAGCGACAAATTTTGGGGTTGCTTCTGTTTGCTTTTTTTTCAAATACGTAAGCGCGTTTACAGTATAAAGAGCTGGTTGTGTATAAGATGTTTGGTGAAGAAGATCTTGATGATTCTCAAGGCAAAGTGCCGGTAAGGAATATCCCAATATCTCACTTGCTTTTCTTGTGATTTCAGGAAACTCAGTAAAAAGCCCATCACCCATTCCTTGAAATTGCGATCCTTGTCCGGGAAAAAGATAAACAGTCACTGATATAATCTCCTAAAATGATTTATCACTTTAACCTTCACTTTTAAAATTATTTTTTTGAACTTAAAGTTTGTAGCTTGCATTGATTTGGCACTACAGTTCATTTTTAAAGATAGGGCTTAAATATAATTTTATGGGAGTTGCAATGATTATGCTTTTTCCCTTGAAACTATTTTTTATGAGAATTTTCGTATGGTGTTATATTTTTTTAAATGTTAAGCGAAGTTGCAAGCATAAAGCTCTTCAAAGCAATGATTGTTAGCTATTTTTATGAGTTTTTTATTACTTGAATTTATAAATCTCAAACAAATTAGTTTCTCAAAGTAAATAATGTTTTGATCTTAAATTTTCGAAAACGTCACTCTCGCGTTCTCACAGAAGCGATTTCAATATGTTAAAGTGCGATGGTTGAATATAATTCCATGTTTCCACTAGACTTGATGGCTGAAATGAATTTTTATCCAGAAAAAATAGACACTGTGGGGCACATAATGAAAGCTTACAAATTTACAGAGTCAACTTCATCTAATGATCCATATCCAAATAAGTGTTACCTACCATTTATTTTGTACCCTCCCGCGATGTATGCAAATAAGTTAGGACATGATTTTGCGGAAAAACACCTCGATTTAGACATACCTGCTGATGATTATGTGCTCTACGTGAGTATCCCTTTTTGTAGAGTTCAATGTAAGTCCTGTCCATATTTTATAAAAATACTTGATCCCACAGATAGAAAAAATCAGGAAGACACGTATGTAGATGCTCTCATAAAGGATATGGAGCGCTGGGCAACTTACCCAAGATGGAAAAATGGAAAATTAAGATCTATATACATAGGAGGTGGTACTGGTACAATTTTCAGGACCTCAAACATTAAGCGCATAATTGACGTTATTTTTGATAAATTTCCAGTAGCTTCTGACTATTCTCTCACTTTGGAAGGAAATGCACGAGATTATGATGAGGAAAAATTAGATTATGTTGCAAATTCAGAAATAACTAGGGTTAGTTTAGGGGTTCAATCATTTAATGCAGATTTGTTAAAAATTATTGGATCTCCACATGCTGCAGAAGAAAGTACCAGGGTAATATTAGGCCTCCAAAAACGTGGTTTTTATAATATTCAAATGGATTTTATGTACAATTTGCCTGGCCATAGCATGGATGTATGGAAAAGTGATCTTGAAAAACTAAAAGAGCTAAATATTAAACATTTTACTATTTATCTATATAGGATACATTCTGGCACAATGCAGGAGAAGAATGTGCAAAACGGAAAAGTTCCAGCAATGCAAGATAGAGAATCTCCTATGGTCAAAGCTATGTATAGAGAAGCTTTAGAACTTGCAAATAGCTTAGGGTTTAATATGTATATGTTTGATCATTTTGCAGCTGAAGGAAATGAATCTTCTTATAATTATTGGACATTTAAAGAAGCTGTAGATGCTCTTGGAATTGGGGCTGGTGCATATAGTTTTATTAATAGTTATAGAACTGGAACAGCAAAAGATGTTGAGGGATATATTAAAGAAGTGAACGAAGGTAAGCATTTAATAACAGCCGTTTCTGCCAAAATGGACTCGCGGGTACGTAAAGAACGGTATGTGATTTTTGCATTCCAATACTACACTGTGGACTTTGATGCATATTATCGTCAATTTAGTTCTCATTTTCTAGATGATTTTGGAGATATTGTTAGAAAGCTAGAAAATAAGGAATTGATAATAAAGTATCCGGACAGGATAGAGTTAACTCAGTTAGGAAAAGATTGGCATATGAATGTGTTTTTAGAATTCTTTACTCCTAAATTTTGGGAAAATTTACAGGCATTAGATGAGCCAAATTGGGCAATGAATATTCCAATGGTTGAGCTTTCATCAAAGCGCCGCGAGTATTGGTTAGGTAATGATTAAAAATTTTTGTTCACGTGCAATATAAATATACTTTAAATAAATTGAAGTTATATAGTTCTATAAAGGTGATACTATGCTTAAAATTTTTTTCCTAATTTTTAATTTTTTTATTATAGGAGTTACAATGCCAGTCGCTATGGACGAAATAGAGGGATCTATAAATTTTAAAACAGAACATAACTCTTTTTTGTGGAGAACGGAATGTTCTGTGGAGATCAACTGCGGGCAAGATAGGATTTGGCAACTTTGGACAGATGTCGAAAACTGGCGTCAATGGGACCATGATGTAGAGTATAGCTCTCTTGAAGGAAGCTTTAGGGATGATGAAAAAGGAATTCTCAAACCCACACAAGGTCCAAGATCAGAGTTTACGATGTTAGATGTAAAAGAACAGGAATGTTTTACTACTAGGTCTTCCCTCCCTCTTTGTACATCAATGGATTTTATTCATCAGATGGAGAGGGTTGGCACAAAACTAACTGTTAAGCATATTGTCATTATAAGTGGGGCTTTAACTCCTCTTTTTTCAAGGGTAATAGGAAAAGGTGTTGCGAGAGGCTTGCCTTCAGCAATGACAAGGTTAGCTTTATTAGCGGAAGGGAGGTTGCCACCACAGAATAAATAAAAATAATTTGTGAGATCAAACATAATAATTAGTTTTTTAAAGAAATAGAATATTGAATGTTCAATCACCTCAAGTGGTTAGCAAAAATAATATATATAAATTAGCCTAATTATATGATTGATTATAATTTATCTAAGTTTTTTATTTAGTGACTTGTCTTTATTTCATTTTAAATGGCCTTTCAGCGTTATACTAAGACAAAATTTTGTTTATATTATCCTAAAACAATGCTTATTAAATTTTAGTGAGGGAGATATGAGTTATTATTTACATATTATATTTACTGTAGTGTTTTGTATCACAATCTCTAGTAATTCTTTTTCTAGCTCTGATTGGCTTGAAGAATGGCAGCTTCCAACCCCTTCTTCAACTTTTTACCGTTTTGATTTCAGTATGAAAAAAGTATCTGATATTAATATTGAGTCTGGTGTTATAGATGCTTTGCGATGCGTTGATCGCACTAAGCTAGAAAAAAGTAGTGCTATAGCAATCAATTTATCCAATAATTCTATCCAAGATGAGGGTATAAGAGCAATAACTACTTTTATAGCAACAGATGTTTTGTTTAGAGAGAAAACTGAAGTATTGGATGTTAGTGAGAATCATTTGACAAAAGAAAGCTTAGAAAGACTTAAAAAGCTTCTAACTATATGCCCCAGGTTGAAAATTAATGCAGTTAGAAACTGGTACAATTATAGCGACTTTGTCACTGTTTTTGTAACATCTCCAGACTTAATAAGACGTATGATGTTACCGACCGCATTGCCTGAAAGCTGGGGAAAGAGTGTGGGTGTTACAGTGGAATAGAAAGAAGAAAGGTATACTTAATATTTACAAAATTTAAAAAGCTGCTAATAAATATTTCTCTAAAATTATATAATCTTAGGATGATTTTAATTTTTATTATAGTTTGTGTCTAAAGAGATCTAATCTAATAAATAATTACATCGAAAAACTTATGCCACATGAATCGGTGGAAGCATTAATTAAAAGTTTAAATTATATCGATCAATAACTTTAAAAGAGAGTTAGAAATCCCTATCCCTTGCTTATATCTTTTACTTGGAGAAAATGTATTTGGGGCAGTCCCAGATAATTAGTTAAGATTCGCTTTAACCCATTGTTTTAACAGACGTAGTTAAGTTTTGGGGTTAGGATTATTAAAACGCCATTTGCAATTCTTTAAGAAATAGTCCAAAAGTTTTCAATCCCATTGATGTGGTTCTTTTTGTCAGCAAATAACACGGAATGATTAATGCGGTAATGTTTAAAAGCCTGAAACACCCAGAACATTATAAGCTCCCTCAATAATCAGAATAAACAATGCTATCAGGGATGACTTTGCGTTCAATAATGGATATGAGTGTTACTGAAGAAGCATCCGGAATAATCTTTGTATGGACTCGCTCACCTCGTTTTAATAAACCCAAACGCAGGAAGTTTTCCTGCGAACCCCGACCTCGATTCCCTTTTCTGGCTCCTCTCCAAAATAAGATTCATCGACTTCTATTTCTCCTCCAAAAACCTCTTGGGATTCTTGTTCAAGGTGTTGGCAATTCCTCGAAGCCTTTGAAAGTAATAAGCACTTGTCTTATGGTTAATCCCTATAATATCAGCTGCACATCGAGCTGTCGTACCAGATATAAAATGTTCTATTAACTTTACTTGTATACGATTACTTAATCGGCTCTTTCTAATGCTTCCCTTATAACTTTATTTCATGTTATCTGGGACACAGACCCTATGATTTTTATTGCTGAAAGCTCAGCCCCTTCTAAATTACCTATTAGTCCGCGGAACAGAACAAAAACAACTTATAAGTGATAAACTTCTCCCTAATGTTTGTAGACTTAAAAATATGTAATCACCACACTGATAAAAAGAACAACCACAAAAAAGCATTTCTTCTTGAGAGGTATTTTCTCTTACAGGTACAGCGTGAGTAGTTGTGGGATTAATTAATACATTACTACCTTGTATATCAGGTATAATTTGAACAGCAACAGGAAGATCAAAATCTTGATCTGATAATAAACTTATTTTTTTAACCGCTAAAGTAACTTGCGTTTTACTATCTATTTCATCATGAGCTATATCTGCAGCATTTAGAAGCGAAATTTTAATTAAAATAAAAATAAGAAATATACGCATATTCAACCTTTTCATCAAAATAATATTGAGAATAAATATTTGGCTTTAATTTGATTAAATTACTTTATTTATATTTGTTAAATTGTAGTCAAAGTTTTTACATTTATCTTTTGTTTTTTTATCAAAGAATTTGGTTGCGGCCATAATTGGCCGAAGATTTTTCTACGTAGTTAAAAAACTTTTGGATACAATCATGTAATATGACGTGCAATAACAAGACAGGTAGCATTTTCAATATTTATAAGATTTTCAATGAAAAAGCCGGCCTCCTTTAAGATTAGAGACAGTTCTTCTTTTGATCTTTCCTTACCTCCTGTCAACATTAACATATTTAAATCAGTACTTCGGGCTAAACTAGGTTCATTTGGATGATCGATAACCATTTCAATCAAACATAAAATTCCTTGATTTGTTTGTGCTTTTTTAATTGTTTTTAATATTTTTAATGCATCTTCATCGTTCCAGTCGTGAATGATGTTTGCTAATATATGCAAATTTGAAGCAGGCACCTCTGTGAAAAAATTACCACTGATGAAGTTAATTTTATCAAAGTCACTTGTCGAATTTTTTGCTCTTTCTATCACATGATCAAGGTCAAAAACAGTAACTTCTATATCTTTATATATTTCATTAATTGTTCTGGCTAAAAATCCACTACCACCACCTACATCAACAACCTGCTTTATTCCAATTAAAGGTAAAGCTTTCGCAATCGATGGGTAAATATGAAAAGCAAGACTTTCCATAGCTTTATCGAAACTCTCTGCCGTTTTGTGATGTTGAGAAAGATAGGAAAAAAGGTCCATTTTATAAAATTTTTGGAACCCTGATGTATTATCTAAAATTGCTGACTCTATCTCGCCCCATGAATTACTAAACTCTTCTCCCCAAAGAATTGCCATACTGCAGAGGTTACCAGGGGTGTTTGGTACAAAAAGCCTTGAGATTGTAGTAAGATCGTAATTTTCTTCATTTGCATCTAAAAGACCTAAGTGTTTCATTCCTTTTAAAACCCGAGACAAAACTTCAGGATCTATATCGAGCTTTGTTATTAGTTGATCAATTGTTTTGGATCCGTCAGCAATTAGTTTAAAAATATTTCTTTTTACCCCCAAATATACCATTCTAGAGATCCAAGTTGAGGAAAGCATCTGGATCGCGCTCAAATACGGTGATTCTTTTGAAGAAACATTGGAATTACTGGGGGTAGGTTTTAGCATTCAAGGGCCTTTTATTAAATTGCATCAATTTAAACCTATAAAAACAAGCACTTTCACTCAATGTGAAAAGAGGTTATTTTTTCTTCTTAAATTTTTAAACTCAATATAAACCTACTTTTTCTTGAAAATTGAGGAGGAACTTTTTCCTGCGCACAAAGCTCATATTTAGTATAGAAACAACTCAGGATTGGCTGTCAAAATAGTAACCACCGCTGCTGAACGAGAGAACTAAAGCGTCTACACTCTAATCTGAAAACTCAGACACAAGCTGGGATGAAGTTTTGTTTTGATGAGATGTACTATTAACTCTAGCCAAGATTAAAGGTTCGTCCTTCCTAACGTGCATCCAGGAAAATGTCTAAATTTCTTAAAAAAACAAATGAGAATAAATAACCAATTTTCAAATAGTATTAATAAATCCGCTCCATTACCCTTCCCACGTGTGAGAAACGAGTTTGTTTTATAAAGGGAGAAGAAAATGGTGTTTAAGCTGTTTATTGCGGCTCTTTGTATGGAAAGTGCTGTGAATGGAGCGGATCTTATAAAGGAGACAGGAGGAATGAGAAAATTTTGGGGAGCCGTTGTTTCTCGAGAACATGTTATGGTGGGAGTTGAAGGTGGTTTTGCTCAAGCGTGTCATGGTAAGCAAGCTCCGCTTGCTAGAATGAAAAAAGATGACTGGATGGTTTTTTATTCACCAAAAACGCAAATGGGTGGAGGAGAAACTTGCCAAAAATTCACCGGTATTGGAAAAGTAGTTGGAGGAGCTCCTTATAAGTTCGATATGGGAGGTGGGTTTATTCCCTTTAGAACAGATGTGGATTTTGTTAAAACGGCAAGAGAGGCTTCGGTTTTACCTTTGTTACCTGAACTGGATTTTATTAAAAACAAAAAAAATTGGGGGGCGGTTTTTAGATTTGGTCATTTTTCTATTCCTGAGGAGGATTTTCGTAAAATTGCTGGCGCAATGAGAGTGGATATTGATGCAGATACAGAAGCTCTTCCGGTAAGAGCTATTGCAGTAAGTTCAACACCTACGGTTGCATCATATGGGGATCCAGAAAAAAAAAGTAAAAAAAATAACAAAAGGAAGCTGGGAGAAGAAATGATGGTAAAAGAGTTTACAGCGGAGTATTCAGAATACTCTAAAACGGTAAAACCGGAAAATATTTGGGCCCTTTGGGCAGACATTAATAACTGGTCAAGATGGGATGAAGGTATTGAGTCCTGTGAGTTTGATGGTGAGTTTATTGATGGATCCTCTTTTGTTTTAACTCCAAAAGGAGGAGGTGCCCCTGTAGAGGCTAGATTGCAAGAAGTCGTTGAAAATAAAAGATTTTCTGATGTTGCTAAACTACCATTCGGAACTCTTGAGTTTTTGCATGAAATAGAGAAAAGCCCAGTACGAAAAGGATATCAAGTTACGCATAGAATTGTAGCCAAAATTTCTGAAGGAAATGCTGATTTTTTTGAAAGAGCTATATGGCCGAGTATGGAATCAGGTTTGCCCGAGTCTGTTAAAAACCTTGTTAAACTTGCTTCAGAAAATTAAAAACAGCTCTCTTTGATAAAAGAAAGAAGGATGGCTTAAATTTTTAGATATGAAATTAGAAACCATCCTTCTCTCGGGGTATAAAGAACTTAATTAAACGTTTTAATTAGAATTATAGAAATTGACTTTCAAGCTTAATTGTAAACGATAAAGAGTGTTTTTACATTTACATTGATTAGTATTGGCTAGGGTTTATGCAAAAAATTGCCTGTAAGATATTGTTTGGGGATCGTGCTAAATATCTTGGCCTTATTTTCGGAATTACTTTTGCTACTGTTCTTATGGCTCAGCAGGTTTCTATTTTCATAGGTTTAATGGAACGTACGGCTGGAGCTATTTATGCTATTCCTGAAGTCGATATTTGGGTAATGGATCCGCGCGTACGTTACGTTGATGAAGTCGAACCGTTAAGAGACATTGAGCTTACAAATGTTCGTTCAGTATCTGGTGTAGAATGGGCTGTTCCATTTTATAAGGGGCTTGCGACAATCCGTATGCCTGACGGAATTACGCAACAAGTACAGTTGATCGGTGTGGATGATGTATCATTAGTTGGAATATGTCATGAGACCATCAAGGGAGATAAATTAGCTGTTAAAAGGCCCCAAACAGCTATGATAGATCAAAATGGATATATTTTTATATGGCCCGGTCAAAGTTTAGAGATAGGCAGGGAAATTGAGATAAATGACAATAGAATTATTATTGATTCAGTTTGTGATGCAAATCCTACGTTTTTTACCTTTCCTATCATATATGTGTCATACAGCACAGCTTTGCAAATTACTCCTGCTACACGCAATAGACTCCCATTTATCTTGGTTAAAGCAAGTCAAGAAGAAGATTTAGAGATTGTAAAACAACGCATTGTTAGTCAAACGGGCTTACAAGCACTAACTAAGAATGAGTTTGCCTGGCGCAGCATAAATTATGTATTAGAACGTACTGGTATTCCTATAAATTTTGCTATTACTATTTTGTTAGGAGTTATTATTGGTGCAGCAATTACAGCTCAAACATTCTATATTTTTGTTGTTGAAAATCTTAAACATTTTGGAGCAATGAAAGCAATTGGAGTAACTAATATTCAATTGTTAAAAGTTGTATTAACCCAAGCTGGGATTGTGGGGGTTTTGGGTTACAGCATTGGTATGGGATTTACTGCATTTTTCTTTATGATTATGGCTGATGATCCAGCATTTAAAGGATTTATTTTACATTGGCAAGTTATTTTAGGAACAGCCATTGTTATGAGTGTCGTTATTTTGTTTTCCATTATTTTTAGTCTTAGTAAAGTATTTAAATTAGATCCAGCTATTGTTTTCAGAGGATAAATATGGAAATTGCTGCGTCAATAAAAAATTTGATTAAGGATTTTTACGTCGTAGAAGAGTCCATACGGGTATTAAGTGATATCAATACGGAAATTCGTATGGGTGAATTAACTATGCTTATTGGCCCCTCAGGCTGTGGAAAAACAACGTTGATTTCAATTATTTCTGGCATTTTATCATCAACAAATGGCTCTATTAAAGTGCTAAATCGATGTTTGAATGACATGACCGACAGAGAAAAAGTTATTTTCCGTCGCAAACATATTGGATTTATTTTTCAACAATATAATCTCCATCCTTCATTAACTACCACTGAAAATGTGGCCATACCCTTGGTTGCTGATGGTATGTCTTATGAAGATGCATGTATAAAAGCACAACAGCTTCTTGAACAAATGGGTATGCGTGAACAAACTGAAAAACTACCAAATCAGCTTTCTGGCGGACAACAACAACGTGTTGCCATCGCTCGTGGTCTTGTCCATCATCCACAACTCATTATATGTGATGAACCTACTGCCGCACTTGATACTAAAACAGGTCAAGCAGTAACACAAATATTGCGGGATATTGCAAACGATACTAATCGTGCTGTTCTTATAGTTACACATGATAATCGTGTTTTGCACTTCGCTGATCGTATTCTTGAAATGAATGATGGTCGCATAATTAGCGATAGTAAAGGAGAGTATACCCAAAGGAGAAATATATGAGAGTAACAAAGAAAAACAGGAAATGGGTATTGCCTATGATTGCATTTATAGGAATTATTTTTACTCTTGGTTCTATTTTTAGCCATCCAAGTACGAAAATAAATAAGCTAGTAGAGACACCTCCTAAAAGTATGTTTAAAAATACTATTGTAGGTATTGGTGTAGTAGAGCCAAAAAGCGAGTTGATTAGCATAGGTGTGGAACTTTCTGGGGTAATACGGGAAGTGGCAGTGAAAGTAGGGGACTACGTTAGAAAAAACGATATATTGTTTATCCTTGATCAACGGGAGATAGATGCACAAATCTTTACCTTAGAAAAAACTTTAGACTCTTTTAAAGTACAAGCAGAAGATGCCATTGCGCAATTTGCCATTGTTAATAATCTTGAGGACCAACGAGCAATAGCTAAAGACGATTTTAATCGACGTAAATATGGGGAAAAGTTTTCACTTGCAAAAGTTGAAGAAGTCCAAGCTCAACTTAATCAAGCAAAAACAACAAAAGAACGCTTATGTATCAGATCTCCAATTGATGGCAGAATTCTTGAAGTGAATGTACATCCAGGAGAGTATGCAAGCACTAACATTTTATCATCACCATTGATACGTATGGGTGACGTGAGCACATTACATGTAAGAGTTGAAATTGACGAAGAAAATGCGAGTCGTGTGTCGCCGGAAAATGAGGTTTACTGTGTGAAACGTGGCAACACGCAAGCTCAACATCCTCTCACTTTTGTACGCTTTGAGCCATATGTTCAACCTAAACAAAATTTAGCAGTTTTAGGTCAGCGTGTAGATACTCGAGTACTACGAATAATATATGCACTTCCAAAAAATGTATCTTCTATATTTATAGGACAACAGATGGACGTATTTATAAATGAACATGATACAAAAAAACAATAAAGTAATTTTTATTTTTTCATCATTTATTTTTTTGTTAATGCTTGAAGGATGTGTACCCTCTTCAAGAACTATAAGAGAAGATATTCAATTTGGGTTAAAATCAGAACAACAATGGTGGTCAGTATTTAATGATCACTTAATGAATGATCTTGCTAATCAGCTCATTAAACAAAATATTGATATTAAAATCGCACAAACACGTTTAGAAGAAGCAAAAGCATTTGCACGCATAGCAAATTCTGGATTTTTTCCGAACATATCAGCAACCGCAAATGCCTCACGCGGAAATAACACACTTGGTCTTGGAAAGCCAGCTTCCATAATGGAAGGAGGGTTTTTTACCTCATGGGAAATTGATGCATTTGGGCAAACACGTACGCAATTAGACGCTTCTATTAATCGTGTTGAGGCTCGCAGTGCGTCTGTAGAGGAGATAATGGATTCAGTTCTTGCAGAATTGTTTCTGACAATTATTGAATGGCATAGAGCTAAGCAGGTTTTAAAAGATGCAAGTAACCTGCTCTCTAGTCAGGATAATCAGCTAAAATTGTTTTCAACGAGAGTTAAAGCAGGTTTGATTGATGCTTCATTTCTAAGTAGGGCGGCTGCGCAGAGAGCGCAAACAGCAACGCTTATCCCGTTTGCTCAAGCTTCAATAGAAGCTTCTCAGTACAAAATTGAGCAATTGCTAGGAAAGCAGCCAGGGGAATTATCAAATACTTTAAGTAATGCTAGTGATACTTTTACAGTCCCAAATATGAAAGAAACAATTGAAGTAAACTTTAGCATAATATGCACTCGACCAGATATACGAGCGGCAAAATTTGAAATGTTAGCTGCTCAATCTGATTTAGCTAAAGCTGAAGCTGATGTGTGGCCTCGTATCTCGCTGAGTGCATTTTTTGGTGTACGAGATACATCGGATGGTGTCATTTCTGCTTCTAATCCCATTTGGTCAATTGCTTCAAGTATTATAGCTCCTGTATTAAATTTCGAACGTTTAAATGGTGCGATTGACGTTGCTAATGCAAGAGAAAAACAATCGATTTTTGTTTATAAAAACGTAGTCCTTACTGCTATCAGAGAAGCAAAAACTGCGCTTAGTGATTATTTGAGCAGTATCAATGTCCTTAATCAGCAGGAACAAGCGTTAATTCATCGAAAGATGACTGTAGCGTTAGTTAGTAAGCGTTTTGAACGTGGGCTTACGGACATGATTGACCTCACAACCGCTCAAAGCGAGCTTAATCAGGCAACTCTTTTAATGGTTGAATCTAAAGCTTCTTGTGCGATAGCTTACATTCGCTTGCAAAAGGCTTTAGGGAGGACATTATATGATAGAAACCAAAGCTAAAGAATTAACCGAAGTAATATTGAGATTGACTGCAGAATAAACTATGCAGAACTATTAGGTTTTTGACTCTTAGATTGAATGATTTTAAGCTAGTCATAGTCAGTTCGATATCTAAAACGAAGCAGATCATAAACTAAGGGGCTGTCGTAATAATTTAAAAATGAATACTTAAAAGAATTCAAGCATTTGACTATTTCTAAATCAATCCCCTTCTGCTTAATTGATGCCTTCTATAATGGTCCCAGAAAACTGAACTGAAAAATAGAGGAAAGTGAGATATATAGCCAAGCATGATTAATTTGATTACAGTTTATACTGTATGAATAATCTCTCGATACTTCCCCCAACACGTCTTCTGATAGCTTTAGCTTGCGCCCATTTTTTCTCAATTGGATTAAGATCAGGCGAGTAAGGGGGCAAGTAAAGTAACGTGTGCCCAGCCTCTTCTATGGCTTTTTTCATAAGCACAGCCTTGTGAAATGTAGCATTATCCATAATGACAACGCTTTTGGGTGGTAACTTTGGGATAAGATCATGTATTACCCAGAAGGTGAATATCTCTGTATTGACGTTTGTTTTAAACAGGCTAACGGTTAATAAGACTCCCAAAAGTAAAGCCCCAATGACATTGGTTCTGCCTTTTGCTCCCCAAGCATGACGACCAAGGCAACGGGTTCCTTTAGTGGCATACCCACAAAGTCGCGGCATATCATGAGCGAAGCCACTTTCGTCAATAAATACCAAAGTATCTTCTTTATGCTTTTTTATCTCTTCGCAAAAAACAGAGCGTTTTTCTGGGGTTGCTTTTGGATGCTGCAGCGTTTTTTTATAAGTGATATTGAGTTGTTTAAGAGAATACCATATACAATATTTACTCACGCTGCGTATTCCAACGAATTCGATCAGTCATTCCGATTTTATCCGATCACCGATTCCAATAATAATCGATCGGCAATTCCAGTTTAATTCGATCGCTGATTCCAGTTTTAACCGATCAGGAATT
>Ga0214919_10001332_pt1 | contig 40700 bp, 33 predicted proteins | sample LL1503_MetaG_FD_177994 | JGI IMG/M metagenome (GOLD analysis project Ga0214919, IMG submission 177994) | Freshwater microbial communities from Lake Lanier, Atlanta, Georgia, United States - LL-1503 | ecosystem: Environmental > Aquatic > Freshwater > Lake | place: USA: Georgia | collected...
AGGCGCAGAGCCCAAAGATATATTCATGGCCACGCTTGATCTGCGGTACGTTCCAAGCGATGACCACCTGTAAATCAGCAAACTGCCCAAGGATCGCAGCGATGGTCGCACGGAGCGTCGCCGCTTTGGTTTCGTCCAAGGTCGCGAGATAACCTTCCACCGTCTGCGGTCGGCGCTGCGCATTCATCGCGCAGGCGCGGCGTAACCGGACAGGGTCACCCGATAAACAAGAATACGGTTTAAGTTCTCCACGATTTCGGCTCCGGGTTCAGCCGAGAGCGCATTATAGGATTTGCCGAGCATGGCGCCCGCGCCGGTGATGAAGTCGTTGTCGTTGCCGATAAAGAGAAAGTAATCGTCGGGAAAGGCCCAATCCAAACAGGAGACGATGGCCAACGCTTCCCACTTAGCGGAAAGCGACGAGGTGGAGAGGGCCCCCACGCGATGGCCCTCAGCGCCAGCCTTGGCCACTCCAGCGGCCCCGACGACATTCAGATCCAAACCGAACCGGGCTAATTGCTCGGGGTTCAGGAGGTTGACGAAATCAGTGCCTTGGGCGGCAGTCAGTCCATAGGCCGGAGCCAGCGTCGCGCCTGCGCCGCGTACCGCCGTGGTATAGCCCGTTTCATAAGGAGTCCCGACCAGATTTGTTGCCCCCTGCGTGCTGACGAGCATGACGCTCTTGTAGATAATAGGATGGGCGGCATAGCCGACCGCACCCGCCGTCGGGGCATAGCCCGACTTTCCTGAACCATTGCCGTTGCCGTCCCGGGCGAGCACAAGAAAAGTTTGCCGGCTCAAGGCGATCAGCTCCGACTGACCTGCAGTCTTGTTGGCAGGCTTACCATTACCGAAGCTATTGATGGAGGGAAGTTCGACGAGGTAATGGCCAATTGGCTTAGTCGGCAGAGCCCCGCCCGCCAGGTCGTAAACGAGCATGCGTGCGTAGACCCGATTTTGGTCGTCGTCGTCGGGGCAGTCCTGGCGCGGGGCACTCTGCAACATCGCCACGAGATACCGCCCGTCGGGCGTTACATCCAGCCCTTCATAGCCTTGATTGTCGCGACGCCCGCCCGTCTGGACCTCGACGGCCTTCTTCTCCGTCGTAAAGCCCTGAAAATCCTTGTTACTATAGTGCGGGAGCAAGGCGTTCGGCGGGGTCACGAGCCCAAGCATCCGACCATCGGCGGCGACATGATAAATCGTGGCGCCGTACTCCTCGGAAATATAAAAGGACCCGTCGGGATGCAGGCCGAGGCCTTCGGCGTCGATCGCGAACTTACCATGCCGCACGGGCACCGGAGAGTGCCCCTGTAGCGTGTCACCATGCGGGTCGAGGCCGGTCGTCACGTTACCTTTGAAATCTAAGAGGGTTCGCGTGGCCTTAAAAGAAAGTTTCAGGTTCGGCGCGAGCGCCGGAGCGCGGCCATAATCGGGTCGGAACGTAAGCTCAAAGCGCTGCAGACGCGCCGGGTAATCGACCAAGCCTTGCGCGTTGTAGCCGCGATCGGGTAAGGTGGTGAGCGTGCCGCCAAAACTGCCGTCGGGATTGCGGTGCCATGTCTTCGGGTCGATCTTGAAAGACGAAAATGACCCAAGGCTATCGCCCCGGTCATCCAGCGCCCCGACCTCGAGCTGACCAACCCCGACGAGGCCTTTATTAACGAATTTCGCTCCACCGAACCAGACCGTCTTAGTCTGCCCCACGGGGGTCGTATCTAGATTGGGCGTCGTATAGGTAGCCGCCCCCGCCATCAGTGTTGCGGTAAGGAGTAAGGTAAGCGCGCGGAAGGCCTGGCTTCTTAACATCCCCGAACGATGTGCCCCGCGCTCTCGGCTGAACAGGCTACACTCTGTCAACTTCCTGTGACGATTGTGTCGGAAGTGTGACGGGGTGGTCAGCTCAGCGGGGCACCGATGGCCGCAATCTCCTCAGCCAAGCCGAATGACATCGTCATGCCCGCTCCACCCAGGGCATTCACGAGCGTGACGCCGGGCATGGGGTTCAAGACGAGTTCGGACTTACCTGCCAGCTTCGGATAGTAGCCCGTCCAATGCTCGGCGATGCTCCGCTCAGGAATGCGCGCGAACTCATCGAGATAAGCCAACACGAGGCGATCGATGGCCTCGCGCTGGAAGGGCTCATGGGTCGCCCCATACTCATGCGTGTCACCCAAAGTCAGGCCGCCATCACCGTTTTGGGAAACCAAGACGTGCACGCCCCACCGCATCTCCTCCCCACGTGCGGTCGCGAAATGCTGCTTCAGCTCCGGCAACGACGGGCACAGGGCAAAGGCGTCGTAATGCGCCAAGGTCAGGCCAGCACACAAGGCCGGACCCAACTTCCACCCCGCCGGCTGCGGGGCCGTGCGGAGCATTTGTAATTTACAGACCGTCACACCCGCCGCCGCCAGCTCGCGCGGGAAAAGGGTCCGGAGGTCTGGCCCACTGCAGACGAAGACTTGGTCCGCTTCCGCGCGGGTACCGTCCGCAAAGGTCACCACGCCTGGCTCCACCCGCGTGGCCACAAGGCCGAAGCGGAACTGGACCGCCGCTCGCTCGCGCAGCCACTGGACAATCGCCGCGGAGGCAGTTCGCGGGTTCACCGTATGCTCGTGCGGGCTGAAGAGGGCACCGACCAATTTCTCCGTCCGCACGGCCGGGCTGCGCCGACCCGCTTCTTCCGGCCCGAGGACTTCAATGCCCTTGCCGAAGGCCGCCGCAAACTCGCGCAAGACGCGGAGCTCCAAGTCGGAATGCGCCAAGGTCAACGACCCAGTGGCGTGAATCTCGACCCCCGCCTCAACGGCGAGTTCGTTCCAAATTTGCGCGCTCTGCCGCGCCCGCTCAAAGCGCGTCCCCGGCGGCTGGCCGACAGGCCAGATGAGTCCGAAATTACGAATGGTGGCGCCGACGGTGCGGTCTTCACGGTCCACCACGAGGACACTCCGTCCGCGGACAGCGTGGCTCCGGGCTAACGCCAGGCCAACAATGCCGGCGCCGATGACAATAACGTCGTAGGGTTGGCTCATAACTGCGTATTGATAAAATTCTGCCCGCGGGCACCGCCAGCGGCGGTCCGAAGGATCTCAGCGGTCTCCGCTGGGGACACGCCGTAAGCGGTGAAACTACAATCCACCCCCACCACCTCCAGAAAGCTCCGCAACGCCCCCGTCGGGTTACTTTCTTGCGAGCCAAAGATTTCCGCCAAGACGGCATCGCGACCCGGTGAAACGCCTTGGGCCATCGACCAGACGAGGGGCAAGGTGAAGGAACAGGCAATCCCATGCGGGACGCCGTGTCGTAGGGTCAACGGGTAGGAAATCGCATGGGCCAACGCGGTCTTAGTATTCGAGAAGGCCAAGCCCGCCAAGAGACTGGCCCGCGACACTTCCGTGCGGAGCGCCAAGTTCCTTGGGTCAGCCAGGAGCCGCGGGAGCGACGCAATCATGGTGCAAGCGGCTTCGACAGCCAAGGCGTCGGAAACGGGGTTAGCGTTCCGATTCCAAATCGCCTCCAAAGAGTGCGACAAAGCGTCCAGCGCGCTTACCCGCGTCACGGTATCTGGCAGCGTCAACGTCAGGGCCGGATCCACCAAAGCGACCTCTGACCATAAGGCTTCCGTATGGAGCGAGAGCTTGGTCGGGGTGGCCGCTGTGCGGTCCCACAGGGTCGCCCAAGGCGTGACTTCGCTCCCCGTGCCCGCCGTGGTCGGAATAGAGATTAAGGGCAAGGCTTGCACCGCCGCAGGGGTCTGCCCTGCCCGCATGGCGACCAAGGTTTCCGCAAAGGTTCCCGAGGGCGGACGGGTCAAGAGAACCTTAGCGGAATCGATGGTCGAACCTCCGCCGATGGCCACAACGACGGTGCCGGCGTAGCGGTCCCAGAAATCGTCGTAGCGAGCTTCCACCCAAGCCACGCCTGGGTTGGGTTCAATATCCGTAATAACGCCCTGGAGCTGCGCGCCCAAGAGGGACCGAACCGTCGGCAACAGGCCCGTTGCCTCCGCCTCAGGAAACGTGATTACGACGGCGGGGCGACCGCGGAGCACTTCTGGCAACAGCGCGAGCGAACCGACGCCAAAACGGACGTCGACCGGGTTGCGGTAACGGAGGGTCGCGGAAGCCATTAGATTTGTCGGCGGCGCAGGATGGAAGAGGCCCAGTCAGTCAGAGAGACTAAGAGGATAATTAAAATGAGCACCGCGCAAGTCTGCGCATACTGAAAACTGCGGAGGAGTTCATATAACACGACGCCGATACCACCCGCCCCAACCATGCCGACGACCGAAGCGGACCGAATATTCGCTTCGAGACGATAGAGGGCATAGGAAATCCACAGCGGCATAACCTGCGGGAGGACGCCGTAGATAATCTCTTCCAAGGCGTTGGCACCAACGGCGCGAACGCCTTCCACCGGCCGCGGGTCAATGGCTTCAACCGCTTCCGCAAAGAGCTTACCCAACGAACCGGTGGTGTGGACCCACAGCGCCAAGACGCCAGCAAAGGGGCCCAAGCCAACCACCACGATGAAGAGCATGGCGAAGACCATCTCATTGATGGCCCGACAGGCATCCAACCAGCGCCGCATCGGTAAACGCACCCAAGCGGGGGCGATATTTTCCGCACTCAGTAAGCCGCAGGGGATGGCACAGAGGACCGCGAGGAGCGTACCCCAAACCGCGATGTGCACGGTGATGACCGTCTCCGAAAGGTAGACCCGCCAGTCGCGGAAATCCGGCGGGAAGAATTCCTGCGCATATTTCCAGGCATTGCCGAGGCCACTGACCAAGGCCACCGGCCGGATATCCGCACCATGCCAGGCCCAAACCAAAAAGAGCAACAGGCCCGCCCAGAGGAATAACTCCAGGAGGCTGCGACGCTCAGGCGGCTGGATCGGCGCGGGCTTCACAGCTTAGCGGGCGGCCGCTTCGAGCTCCGCCTGGCGACGATTCAAGGCCTCCAAGCGCACTGCCCGGTCGGTCGCCGAGAGGTCGGGATCGGCCGTCACCTTATATTTTTCTAAGGTGACGGCGGTCAGGCGGACGGGAATGAGCTGACGGTTATCCGAAGGACGGAAGCCAGAAATCTGCTGCAAGCGGGAGAGGATAGCCTTCTCGCGCTCGTCCTTACCGTAGCTAAAGACGAAGTCGCGAATTTTCTTCTTCGTGGCATCGGGCAGGTCGCGGCGCCAAACAATGGGGTCGGAGGGAATGGGCTTCGAGGTCCAGAGGACGCGCACCTGTGCATATGTCTCCGGATTGGAGGCCTTCATCTTCTCCAGGCCGACGCTGTAGTTCGTCGCGACATCCACTTGCTTATTCACCACCGCCAAGAGGTTACCCCCGTGCGTGGAGCTTCGGGTGATGCGGAAGGCTTGGCGGACATCGAGGCCGCGCGGGGCAAATAACTCGCAAAGCGGGACGAGCGTGCCGGAGGTGGATTGGGGATCGCCCATGCCAAAGCTGAGCTCCTTGGCATGGGTGAACATATCCTCAATCGTCTGCAGGCGGCTATCGCGATGAGTGATGATGACGGAGGTGTAGCCCGTCCGGCCGGCTTGGTCGATGAACTGCGCAAAGACTTCGCCGTCCGCGCGATCGACCGACTCGATGGCCGCCTTGGCCCCTAACCAAGCGACTTGAATCTTACTGAAGCGCATCGCTTCGACGAGGCCGGCGTAATCAGTGGCAAAGAAGCCCTTGACCTCGAGGCCCGTAGCCTTGGTCATGTCTTCCAGAAAAGGATTCCAGTTTTGCTTCAGCGCCGACGAGGCGTCGGTACCGAGGATGCCGAAGGCAATTTCTTCGGCCGCAACGGTGGACACGCCGGCCAGGGCTAACAGGAGGGAGCGGAGGAGGGTTTTCATAGGGTAGACGCTAAATCTTCAGGGGCATCGAGGAGTTCCTCGACGGCGGTGCCGTAGAGGCCACGGAGCGTCTCGGCGGTCAGGGCATCCGCCTGGCCGTCATGGACGACTTCTCCGTCGCGGAGCGCGACGACTCGCTGACAGAAGCGGCGGGCATAGGCGACTTGATGCAGCGATACGACCACCGTCACGCCATGCTCGCGATTAATGCGTGCGAGGATTTCCATGACATTGCGCGCGCTTTCTGGGTCGAGCGAAGCGATGGGTTCATCGGCCAAAATGACGCGCGCCTGCTGGACGAGGCAGCGGGCGATGGCCACGCGTTGCTGCTGACCGCCAGACAGGGTGCTGGCCCGCCGGTCGGCAAAATCGGCCAAGCCAACGGCTTCGAGGGCCGCGCGGGCCGCTTGGATTTCCTCGGTCGAGAAATTCCGGAAGGCACTCCGCCAAAAAGGCACGCGGGCCAGCAGGCCGATGAGGACGTTGGTGAGCACGTCGAGCCGCCCGACCAAGTTAAACTGCTGAAAGATACAGCCGATTTCTGACCGGCGCACCCGCACGTCCGCGACAATCCGGCCGGCGACCTGAATGAGGCCAGTGCCAATGGTGATCGGGCCCGAACCAGTATCTGCAGCCATGAAGCCCGGCAGGAGGCGCATCAAGGTGGACTTACCAGAGCCAGAGGCACCGAGGAGCGCGACGCATTCGCCGGCGGCGACTTCTAAACTTAAAGCCCGCAAGACCGGCCGGCCAGGGACGTAGGACTTGGAGACTGCACTCAGGGAAATCCCAACGCCCCTCGACTGGTGGCTATCAGGTATCACGCGTGGAAGCTAAGCCCGAGCACGGCGGGGACGTCGGTCAAGGCGCCGACCAGATGCGTCGGGCGGAGGGGAGAAAGTTGCTCGCGGGTGTGGCTCGGACCGGCGATAGCGATATTCCAGCCCACCGCAGCGGCGCGGCCCTCTCCGATATCACTCGGGGTGTCACCGACGTGCGCACACTGCCGGGAGTCGGTGACGCCGCAGCGGCGCATGGCTTCCAGGAAGAGGTCGGCAGCGGGGCGACCCTTGGGAACTTCATCGCAGGTCACCACCGCGTCCAAGGTGGCTGGGACGCTCCAACCCAACCGAGCTAGGATGACGTCAACGGTGGGTCGCGAAAAGGCCGTGTCTAAGGCGACCTTGATTCCGCGGTGTCGAAGGGCAGCGAAGATTTCCGCGGCCCCTTCCGCCGCGCGAACGGAGGGGTGGGTACGGTAATGCTCGTTAATGGCGTGCAAAAAATCGCGGTGGATTTCACTGACCAAACTAGGAGTCACCGCACGGCCGACGCCCCGTTCCAACGAAAGGGCGGCGAGCTCGGCAATCGCCGTGGGCTTGGCCATCCCCATCCGAGTATTGGCCAACGCATCGTCACAATAATAACCTGCCGTCCGCAGGGCTTGAGTCAGGCAACGCGCGACGTCGCTATTGTCGTGCACCGTGGTACCCGCCATATCGAAGACCACTAGTAGCGGGTGCGCAGGTTTTGCCATGGCCCCATCGTACACTCCATTCGTCACAGTCCTGTGCCAGCCCCGTGACTCTTCCGCCTCCAGCCAGCCTGGGGCTAGGTTGGCACTGCGTGCCAACCTAGCTGCCTTGGGTAGGGACCGCACCACGTGCGGTCCTAATTGCCTCTCGCGTGCCTGCCTCGAGGTAGGGGCAAGACTCTGCCTTGCACTCCGCAACAGGAGGGCGCGGCGAAGCCACGCCCCTACCTCATGCCTTCAAAATCCGTACTCTGTAATCCGTACTCTGTAATCCTCTAGGGCAGCACGCGGTGCTGCCCCTACCTTACCCCTAGCCAACCAGTCCCCTCGTGGCCGTCGGCCACGCCCTACCTCCTCACGCCACGTAAACCGGGCGTGAAGATGGGGCCATCGAGGAAGGGCTTCACGTTCGCGGGCGCACCAGCTTTCTCCATAAGTTCGCGCAATTCAGCGTCGGGCTTACCGACAAGGAAGAGCGGCAGGTAACCGCCCGCGGGCAGGGCCCCGCCTTTTTTATGCCAAGGGGCGGTCTTATAATCGATGGTCACGAAAGCCCCGTAGGCACCGCCGGATTCGCCGAGGACGATTGTGATATCCGTATCGGTGCTGGGATCCATGCGCACCCAATCGCCGTACACGAAGTTAAAGTTATTAGTCGCCGCTCGAGCCGGCAAGCCAGGTAAAGGCTCGGTGGTCTGCTTCCAATCGGCGGCGTAGTAGTGCTTCACCGAATCTCCCGGCATGTGCTTAAGGCTACCGTCGAGGACGAGCTTGCCGTTGATAATGACGAGCAGGACATTATCACAGCCACCCACGAAACGAAACTGGTCCGCAAAGGGGGCCCGAATCCTGCCGCGATAGACACCGAGCCATAGCACTGGGGCGACTTCCTTTTCCACCCCAAAGGCCTTGGGGGCTTCAGCGGCGTTCATGGTTGGCTGGAAGATGCCGTTCGCCGAGAGTACGGCATCGGCATGGAAATATTTATCGAGCGCGAGCGTGGCATCACCCTTGGCCGTGATGACCTTGCGGATGGCGCGGAAGTAGTCGGAGATCTCGTCATCGGTGTAGCCGTACGTACTGACGCCAGGCTTCAGTGTGATGATGGGCTTGTGGTCCTTGGCGCGCTTGATGTCCCAAAATTCACCAATCATCCCGTTCCCAGCTCCGCGACCACCGAAGAGCGAAACAAAGTTTTTCCCGTTACCCACCCCAACACCCATTCCACTGCCGATCCCGCCACCAGAGCCGCCACCAAAGCCCTTGGAGGAACCGCCGCCCATCAGGCCGGAGTTCAGCGACGATATCGCGACCGTGGGCACATCGGGTAAAGCGATGGTAGCCGACGCATTCTTCGTCGTGATGCGGGTCGGCGTCTTCGCGGTGGTCTTCGGGTTCTTCGGCTGCAGACGCGTCTGGAACTGCTTGGCCTTGTCGCCCGCCGCCCCACCGCCCGAACCCGTCGAAAAGCTTCCGGGATCTTTTTTCGAGGACTCTTTCGAGACCGAGATAATCAAAAACGCTGCTATCAGCACCAGAATGATGTGGATGGTCACCGACACCACAAAGCCCTCTCCGCCCACCCGTTGCCACAGCGGGCGCCGGCGGTTAGGGACGACGTCGTCAGAGGGGGGTTCGCTCACAGGGGTAATATTAGGACTCAACGATAAACCGCAAGCCCACGAAAGCGCTAGCGGCGATATGAGCGGAACTGAATGACAGTGGACGCCGCGCGACCACCCAATGAAGGAAATAGCGGTTGGCGGGTAGGGAATGATTCCTGCCTTGGGTAGGGTTGGCACTGCGTACCAACCTAGTTGCCTCTACCTTTCTCCTAGCCAACCATACTCTAGCCAACCAGTCCCCTCACGCACTCCGTACTCTGTACTCGACCCAGCACTCCTCTAGGGCAGCACGCGGTGCTGCCCCTACCCTTCCCCTCCCCTTTCCCCTAGCCAACGATACTCCAGCCCACCAATCCCCTCACGTACTCTGTAATCCGTACTCTGTACTCGATTCCGCACCCAGTACTCCGTTACCCCCACGCTAGTACTTTCCCCTATTTTCGTTTATTTCGTTTACGCTCGGTCACCTATTCTAAAGGCTTTAGGAATGTCCACCGCACCCTACCGCTATCGTCAGTCCGCCGGACTCGACCTCTCCGTCGAAGAGCGGGTCTCCTTGGCTGAGCTCGTGGCCGAAGCCAAGCCGACGGCACGCCTACACCTGCAAGTCGGCAAGCGCCGCCCCGTCCTGATTCCGCAGGCCCTGCAAGCACGCATCATCGAGGTCCTGCAGTTGGCTTCTTCTGGCCAGCCCGTGTCAGTTCAGGCGCTCACTAAGACGCTGTCTACCCAGCAAGCGGCTGACCGCCTAGGGGTCTCACGACCTCACGTTGTCTCCTTAATCGAATCAGGAATACTACCGGCGACCAAGACGGGGACGCACCGTCGCATCCGCCCGTGCGACCTCGCCGCCTATGAGGCCAAACAAGTCAAACAGCGCTCCCAGGCATTGAGTGGCTTGATGAAGGCGACCCGGCAACTTGGCCTAGGCTACTAAAGATCATCTAGTTGCCGAGGGACATGCCCCAGGCCATCCTTTTTCTGGACGCTAACGTCCTCTACTCGGCTTGTTGCCGCGACCTCCTCCTGGAGTTAGCCCTCGCTGGACTCTGTCGATGCCGTTGGTCGGAACAGGTCTTGGCTGAGACGCGACGAGCTCTCCTTCGGCAACGGCCTGACATTTCAGGGCACAACGTTGATCGGCTCTTTGCGCTCATGGCCCAAGCCTGCCCAGATGCTCTGACGCAAACACGCCGCCCGCCTTTACCCACCCCTATTCCCTACGCAGACCCAGCCGATATCCACGTCGTACATGCTGCCTACGCCGCCCACGCCACGACCATCCTTACCTTTAACCTCAAACACTTTCGAGCCTCGGCCTTAGCCACCCTCGACCTCCAAGTCCTAAGCCCAGACACCTGGCTACCTGAACTGCTCGAGGCCCAACCAGCCCGCTGCCTTCAGGCCATCGAAACCTGCCGACTGCGACTCTGTCGCCCTAGCCTCAGTCAACCCGCCCACCGCCAAGCCATGCGTCGCGCCGGCCTCGTCCGCTTAGCTACAAACCTTTCGAAATGATACCGAGGACACGTTGACCCTTTAATCTTTAATTGGAGGAATGGCTCCTGCCCTGGGTAGGGACCGCACCACGTGCGGTCCTAATTGCCTCGGGTAGGGTTGGCACTGCGTGCCAACCTGGCTACAGCTGGTAGGGACCGCACTGCGTGCGGTCCTCATTGCCTCTCGCGAGCAACGCTCGCGGGTAGGGGCAAGACTTTGCCTTGCAGTCCGCCATAGGAGGGCGCGGCGAAGCCACGCCCCTACCTCATGCCTTTCAAGTCCGTAATCTGTACTCTGAACTCTGTACTCCGTAATCTTCTCTGCGTCTGCCACGCCCCTACCTTCCCGTCTTTTGCACCGGCCGTAGGCCGATTTGCACCTTTGCACTTTTGCACCCTCCCCCTTCCCCTAGCCAACCATACTCTAGCCAGCCAGCCGCACTCCGTACTCCGTACTCTGTAATCACCAAGGGCAGTACGCCGTGCTGCCCTTGGTGTGGGTAATCGCAATAGCGGACCTAATCCTGCGGCGGAGGCCGTAAGGGATTTCTAATGGCTATAACGGGGCGTAGGCTCCCCTTGCTCCAGTCCGACCGAGTGATAAGATAAAAGGTCTATATAATAATATGTCAGCCCGTTCCTGGTTACTTCTTCTCATCCTTAATGCTGGTCTTCTCTGGGCTGGCCCCACGCCGACGGCCCCGGCCACGCAAGAGACTGAGGCGGCCGAGCGGGCGGCTGCTTTCGCCGACGCCAAGAAACGGGCCGAGGCCGGGGATGCCAAGGCGATGTTCGAACACGGCTTAAATCACTTGCTCGGCTTCGGCACGCCCATCGATATGCCCACCGCCGCCGAATGGATTCGACGCTCTGCGGAAAAAGGCAACGAAGCTGCCTACTTCCCATACGGACAGATTTGTCAGCGCGGCGAGTTGCGGCCCAAGGACCTCAAAGAGGCCCTACGATGGTTCCGCCTGGCTGCAGCCAAGCAGGACGCTAACGCTGAGCTCAGCCTTGCCCAAGCCTATGAGCAAGGCAAAGGGGTCGAGAAAGACGCCAAGGAATCCCGACGCTGGCTGGAACTATCGGCGACCCATGGACACCCCATCGCCCAAGAATCACTGGGATCGCGGCTCTGCGAAAGCGAAAATGCCGCTGAGCTCCGGCAAGCCAACGAGTGGCTGCGCAAGGCAGCCATGCAAGGCAACCCCAGAGCGAGCGTCCTCCTTGGGGTTAACCATATCTTAGCGAAGGGGACAGCTAAGAATGTCGTGCTGGGCTACGCGTGGATTCTGCTCGGTGAGATGGGTGGCGATGAAGAAACCCGCGAGGTCGCACGCAACTACAACCGCGGTGCCAGCAAGGCGTTAGTGGCCCAAGCGACCCCCTTAGCCCGAGACATCCTCAGCAAAATGGAATTCCACCCCATCTACGCGCTGGGCCCTCAGCGGCTGGCTGATAACCGTGCCTTCAGGGCGCAGTTCGAACTAGCCCAAGGCGGCAAAGCCGAGGACCAATACCAACTTGCCTGCCTCTACCACGCCGGGAAGGGAACCTTGCCAGACCCTGTCGAAGCAGCGAAGTGGTGCCGCAAAGCCGCTGAGCAAGGGCATCTCCAAGCGATGACGAGCCTAGCTGGTTCGTACCGAGACGGTGATGGCGTCAACGAAGATGAGGGCGAGATGCTCAGCTGGCTCCGCAAAGCCGCCAAGCTCGGCGACGCCGACGCCCAGTTCGAAGTCAGCTTGTATCTGCAGCATCGCAATAGTGATAAGTCGGACCTAGCGGAAGCAGCCGTTTGGCTTAAGAAAGCCGCGGAGCAAGGTCACCCCGTCGCACAAGCCAACCTCGGCTCCCGATTGATTCAGTCGGACGACCCTGCTAAACAAGAAGAAGCCGTTCGCTGGTTCAAACTCTCCGCCATGCAAGGCCACCCGCAGGGCATGTTTAAATACGGCATGATGCTCTTCCTCGGCATGGGTGTGCCCAAAAACGACGTCGAAGGCGCCGCCTGGCTGATTGTCTGTGACCCTGGGGACGACGAAAGCCTGCGCACCGCAATCAAAGACATCCTCGAGAAACTCCCCGCCGATAAACTCCCCAAAGCCAAAGCCGCCGCCATCGAGATCCGGAAACTCTTCTGACCAGTGTTCCCCTCTACACCACGGGGTCTGACCCCGTTGGCATTCTTAGGTATAATTCAGCCTCAGAACTCCTCAGGCGAGAGGCTCGAGGTACGGAGATTGCCACCTACGGATTTCTGCAAGCGAATTGAGTGCCCGGTATAACGGTTTACTTCGACACCGAAACTCAGGGTCGTGTCGGCCTTCCCGTAGCTCGTCGAAGGGCCGAAAAGGTGCGTCTCTCCATACCACTTATCACCCATGGCGTATTTGAGTACATAATTGCCGAGCGGAACATCGACCGTAGCCGTACTGCCAGCCCTGACAAAGACGCTAAGTACTGACCTTCCAGTATTGGCGTCGACCAACTTTGCCATGCAGCTCGCACCGAGCGGGGCAGTGAGTTCGAACGGAGCCAACTTTGCCTCGGTGGTATAGAACCAAGTCGAACCGTTATTCGGCAAGGCGTATTCAGGATAGCTTGGTAGCTCAACCAACCGGGGCGGTGGGACATAGGCGGGGGCGGTCGACCGACTAGGCGCCGACGGCGCCCAAGCCACCCGTTCGGGCTTCTGTTTGTTAACCATCCAGGCAGCAAGATAGCAGGCTAAATAGACGGCTATCGTGATACCGAATAGCTTCAGGTTCCGCCTGACTGGCGCAGGGGGCTCGGGCTGGACACTGTCTGGATCTAACTCTCGAAAATCATCCTGATCATAGAAATAACGGAGGTCGCCTTGGCTCTTGGCGGCGTTCGCCCGTTGGCCGAAGACCTCCAACATGCCGATCAAAGCAGCGTACGCGGCCTGAGGCGAGATTTTGAAGCTCTGCTTATCCTCGCCAAAATCAATATTCAGGTCGGTGTTGGTATAGGACGAATTCGTATGATTATGCGTGGCCTGGATGGAGGTGACTGACCAGATAGGCCAATACCAAACCCGGTCTACGCCCGTCTTAATGACATAAAGCGGTGTGATGATGAGATGGGGTCGCAGCGGAGACCGATGCCACTTCACAAGATAACAGATGTTCAACGCCTGCAGTAACGATGCGAAAAGCGTGCCAATAAACGTTATTTGATGATCGTCGGCCCGCCAACGCGTGCCCTCTTGTCCGACGTTCCATAGGATGAGAAACCACCCAGATAGAGCCAGTAGGAAAAAGTAATTCCAGCCGATACCCCCTAGCGGAATTGCGAATTGATTGCCCTCGGCACCTGAGGTTCGAGCGAGGATTCGGTCCTGAATTGACTGCGGTAAGTTCGCGAACCAGGCCATGCCTGCCTTGAGCTTACCTAGCTTGATATCCCAATCCGGAGAGCGCTGGCGGCGCTGAGGAGGGCTGTCGGTCGGAGCGCCCCGATCAAAATTCGCACGGCTTTCCTCGTCCTTCAGGATTGTATAGGCCTGATTTATCTCTTTGAGCTGCTCATTGGCCTGCTCCCAACGCGCACGCTGGCGTCCTTGGTCGAAGTTGTCCGGATGGACCGCTTTCACCTTTATTAAGTATGCACGCCTGATCTGGTCGGACGTAGCGTTACGCGGGACGCCCAGAATTTCATACGGACTTCTATTACTCATGGGCTGGGCACATTTCTACGACTAGTTTATAGAATATCCATCCCGAACGCCTGTGCCATTAACGAAGCTCCTAACGGTATTAGGCGATAGCGGCCTGCGCCGTGGCCTTTCCCTAGCAGGCACCAGCTCCGGCTGGGCATGCCGCAATCTGCCGCCCAATCGAATATAGTATTATATCTTTCATATTCAAAGAAGGTTGTCCTGCGCGGCGCGGGGCTTTGCATAAGGCCATGCCCCTGCCAATTTGCCACGAGCCCAAGTACAAAGACCAGTTGGATAAGTTTCTGCGCGACTGGCCAATCTCCCGGGTGCGGACGATGCCGCTGACCGACTATAGCCGCATCAACAACGACACGGACGAGTCCTTCCGGGGCTCGTTTTGCTACGCCCTAGAGCATGAGACGCCTTTAGGCATCGGCGGTGGCAACGCCCTCAAATTTGGCGTCTATGAGTTCAGGAAGCCCACCAAAATGCAGAATGCCCTACAGGATGCCCGCTACGCGTGGGATGCCGAGCTTGGCAAAACGGCTGAAGACGCCTACGCCAAGCTACGGAGTCAGATCATCGAGGTCATCGAGGCTGCACGGGCCGGAGAATACGCTAAGCTCGACAGCAACCCCCTACGTCGAGCCCTTAAATGGAAAATCGCCTTCCTCTACCAAAATCAAGATCGCCCCGGCATTGTGGGCTGCGTCGTCGAGGATGCCCTGCGTGACTATTTCAAAGAAAAGGTTCCGGGGGTCGATGCCATGCCGGTATCTCAGCTCCACGCCCTTGCGATTGAAAAGGGTCCGGAACGACTTTGCTTGAACCGAGTCGGGTGGGCCCTGTGGGACGCGGTCAAGGCGGAGGAAACTGAGCCAACCGAAGACGAGCCCGATGAGGCAACGACCCCCAACCGGGGCTACTGGAATTTCAGTTATGGTCAGGATGATGCGGACGGCATCAACGATTTCGAAACGCTCCTGCGAACTGGAGAAATTCGCGCTGATTGGCTAACGACCGAGTCATTGGCCAATCTGTCGGCCGACAAGGATCAAGGCAAAGCCGACGCCTTGGAGCTACTGGACACCGACGAATCACAGGATGACTCTAAGGATGCTGGCCGTAGGCCTTCCTTTAACTTCTTCCACATGGGCATCCCCAAGGGAGCCATCCTCTGCTATGCGGCTGACCCCACCAAGACCGTGGAGGTCATTGACGACCGTAAGGTGAAGTTCGAAGGGGAAGAGGTCTCCATGACGGACGTGACCCAGCGCCTGCGAGGTACGAGCTACTACATCGGACCCATGCCGCATTGGACCTATAAAGGGGAGAAGCTGAGCAACTATTACAACCGAACCTACCCGAGCCGGAAGCCGACGGGAACGGCTCTCATGTGCTGGCTCTTCGCCAAGAAGATGAAGATGGGTGACGTCATCTTTGCCCGACAATCGAAGACTCAGGACTACATCGCTGGCCTAGTGGTTTCTGACTACCAATTCGACGCCACCCGCGAGACCTACCAGCACTACCGTAAGGTCCAATGGCTAACAACGAACAAGGTTCATGTCTCTCGAGCCGCTGACATCATCACCAAGGCCCTGACCGATATCTCCTATGGTAATTGGCTGAGCTACGTCGACGAGATTGCCGCCAAGCTCGGTATCAACCTCGAAGCGCTGCCCCCCGTACCTACTGCGACAGTCATGCCCAATAAACCCTCTATGAATAAACCCACCAACGTCATCCTCTATGGTCCTCCCGGAACGGGGAAGACCTTCCACACGAAAGAGCACGCAGTCACGCTGTGTAACGGGAAGGCAACCCCGGCTACGCTGAAGGAGGACTTCGCCAAGCTGGTCGCCGATAAGCGCGTGGCTTTCGTGACTTTTCACCAGTCCTACGACTACTCGGACTTTATTATCGGCTTCAAACCTGTACCCAGCGCCTCGGGGATGAGCTTCGAGGTGCGGAAGGGCGTCCTAATGCGCCTGGCCGAGGAGGCGGAGAAGAACCCGCAACTACCTTACCTACTGATCATCGACGAGATCAACCGAGGCAATATCAGCAAGATCTTTGGCGAGCTGATCACGCTCATCGAACCCGATAAGCGCCGCGACGGGGACTTCCCGCTGGAGGTCACCCTCCCCTGCGCCTTCAAGGGCGCCGACGGCAAGGAGACCTGCCAGTTCAGCCTGCCCTCGAACGTCCACCTGCTGGGCACGATGAACACGGCCGACCGCTCTATCGCCCTACTCGACACGGCCCTGCGCCGCCGCTTCAAGTTCGTCCGCAAGGAGCCGAAGCCCGACCTGCTCCATGCCGACCTCGATGGCGTGAAGCTACCGAAGCTCTTAACCAAGCTGAACGAGATTCTCGTGGAAGCCTTCTCTCCCGATCACCAGATCGGCCATGCCTGGCTGCCGATGAAGTTCGACGCCAAGGCCACAGCGAAAGACCTCGTCGACGCCTTCAACGACAAGATTTTACCCCTGCTTGACGAGTGGTATTACGACAACGCCGACGCCAAGAAAGAGCTCATCGCCCAGCTGACGGAAGACGGCAAGGTAACCCTGGTAGCCCTCAAAAAGTTCTCGGAATCCTGACCTTGTCCGAACGGGATCCCATCATCGTCGGGGAATACGACCCCATCCGCATCGGCTCAGCGTCGACGCCAGAGAACATCACACGCGAAGAGGCCGATGAAATCATCGGGCTACGTAAGGACTTCGGCTGCAAGAACCCGGCTGAGTGGTTCCGTCTCCGCCATAACCGCAAGGCCGGATGCATGGAGCTGACCGCGGGCTCCTGGGTAGGCGTACTGAACCTGTCGGATGTCCAGATCTCCGTATACCCGAAGATCGACCCGACCCCAGACGGTAGCCAGAAGTCAATGTCCGCCCCCAAGGCTGACCTCTTGGCCATGCTTCTTGGCGCCGGCTACATCGACCTCGACCCGAAGGAGGTGCCGAAGCTCGACCAGAACGACGCATTCGTCGACCACCTCGCCGTCCTCTACAACCAGAAGCTCCTACGCGAGATCACCCGAGGCCTCCCGCACAACTATATCGAGCGAAGGGAGATGCTCGGCACGTTGCGTGGTCGCATCGACTTCGAGCGCCAGATGGTCGCGACCGCCCGAGGGCTCCCCACCCTCGCCTGCACTTACGACTCCTTTGAAGTCGATACGCGGCTCAACCGTGTGCTCAAGGCCGGCCTACGAGCCGCCCGTTCGCTTGTCCACGGCAAGAAGACCAAGCAGATGCTCCGTCGCACCGAAGAGCTGCTCGACGAAGTGCAGGACATGGCGATCAGCATGGACTACGCTAAGGCCACGCCAATCAGCCGAGGCAGCCGACACCTCGAATCCCTGAAGCAATGGGCCATCGTCTTCCTTTCCAGCAAGCCGCTAGATATCCGCGGTAAGGCCAAGGGCCAGCAAGGCGCAGGTCTCATGTTTCGCATGTGGGACGTCTACGAGCGTTACGCGATCAATCAGCTCAACAAGACCCTGGCCGCGGTCGGAAAGAAGGCGGGATGCAAACTTTACGCCATCGGCCAAAAGCAGACCTGGAAGGTCGCGACCTATCAGGATGCCAAGGGCACCCATGAGGCCTTCATGCTCAAGCCCGACATTCTGATCTACAAGGACGGAACCCCGATCATGATTGCCGACACCAAGTGGAAGGTTCTGAACGACGCCGAGGACGAGGAGACAGTCAAGCTCGGCGTCAGCCAGCCGGACGTCTACCAGATGATGGCTTACACCCAGATCATCACCCCACCCGGCGAACAGCCCCTTCCCCTAGCCCTCCTCTATCCCAAGGTCGGCACCTACGCCGTCGCCGGCTGCAGCTCCAGTGAGCCGCTCGGACATCTCGGCGAAGCCCTCCGCGAATTCACCATCGACCCCAAGGACAAGTCCAAGATCTCCCTCAAGATCCTATACTTCCCTTTGCCGGTGGGTTGAAAAGAAAGGAAGGGACAAGGGTCAGGCCGCTCCCTGTTGGGAGGCGTGACTAGATTCAGAGGTTTCGGCCATATTTAGTCCCACCCTTGACCGTGGAGCGGCCTGACCCGGTATTCGGCAGAGCGCCTGACGAGAAACGACTCATCAGCCAAGGCGGTTGAAGCTCATTCAAATCTGCCTACCGGTTCCTGATGTTAAGATTAAGGGTAGGGTCTTTGGTCGAATCGAAATCTCCGTTGTCACCGAAACTCTCGACCTTGCCATTGATAATCCTGACGAAGTGCTGCGGGTTGTAGTTGCTGTTGGAGCTGGCCAAAGGGTGGTTATAGTCGCGGTAGATCAGATAAGTAACCCCTCCCTGCGCCTTCTGGGTGAAGGGTTCGCCAAGTATGGAGACAACTTCCGCCTTGGACATACCTACCTCGATCTTCGAAAATTGCGGCTGAGATTTGCATCCTGTCACGAATACGACGCAAGCAACTAGGATCGAATTTAGGACGAATTTCATGATGAAACACTTACTTCGGATGACAATATGTGGTCAAAATAATTCGGCCAACGCCTATTCGTCGGGGCGCGATAATGGGGTCAGGCTACAACATTGGGGTCTAACCCCGTTGTGGGTTCTTAGTCCGCTCGGTTACTTAACGTTGGATTTTATGCGTGATTTATAGATAGTTTCCTGATGAGCGAAAGCACTGGCCCTGTCGACGGGTTTCAAAAAATCATCGAAGAGGCACCATTAATAGGGTCAGACCCTATTAGTGGGGTCTGACTCCGTTGTCGGTGGGTTCGCTGGTTCAAACTCTCCGCCATGCAAGGCCACCCGCAGGGTATGTTTAAATACGGCATGATGCTCTTCCTCGGCATGGGTGTGCCCAAAAACGACGTCGAAGGCGCCGCCTGGCTGATTGTCTGTGACCCTGGGGACGACGAAAGCCTGCGCACCGCGATCAAAGACATCCTCGAGAAACTCCCCGCCGATAAACTCCCCAAAGCCAAAGCCGCCGCCATAGAGATCCGGAAAACACTCTAAACCAAGGGACAAGGGGTCAGCGCCACAGGTCAGCCGTTGGGGTCTAACCCTATCGGTGGCTTCGGTCTGCTTAACGTCTTACAGACGGCTTACTTCTTTTGCAGCGCTTCACTTACGCCATTTGCACGACCATCATTATAGCCGCGAGAATACTCTTTATCGCTCCAATCACCCCGAACAAGGGTCGAACGAATCTTAAGTGTAGTGTTATAGCCTTCGGCATAACCATCACTATAACCAGCATCATAGCGAGCGCTGGCAGATTCACCGCAGCCAGTTAAAGATAAAAGAGAGATTGTGAGGGTAAGGACTAGTTTATTCATGAAAGTTGAGTTACTTGGTAATACGAGATTCGAAGAATTTGCGGGTCTCTTCGTCCATGAAGTAGACATAACAGCCCTTCATTCCTCGGGTGAGGAGAACGCGGTAGGTATTCTTAACAAGGTCGACGAACTTATCCTTAGAGCGCTTGACCATGCTATCGCAGGACTCCTCTTTGACCCCGACCCACCCAATATCCGATCGGTAGATGAGGTCTTTCCCGATAATAACCCCGATGTAGTCGAACTCAAAGCCTTGGGCTGTATATACGCACCCCACCTGGCCTATGCCATTCGGGTCGTAGGCCCACAGAGATGCCGTCGGGATGCCCTTGGCTAGCTTTCCAGCGTCAGGTTTAGCGTCCCAAGGGCGCTTCCAGTCTCCTATTACTACATCGTCCAATAAGTTGCCTGATGAGTCCGGGTCTGACCACTTCCAGCAAAAGCCGGCCGACATACGAGCAGTAGCCTTCTCATCGACCTTAGCGTGGATTGCTTTCTCAAGTTCCTCGGGGCTGCTGAAAATCTTGAACTCGTAGGGATTAGAAGCCTCCCAGAAAGGGTTAGCGGTGACTTCCACCCCTAAAGTGTGATTCACCCAATTAATAAATGCATCAGAACCATTACAGCGAAACTGTGCCGTGAGATCACACTCAAAAAGTCGAATTCCCTGAGCCTGCGCAAATTCAGCAATTAATTTGGAAGAGCCAATTTCATCTGGCCTTACAATTTGACGGTCATCGATAAAGAAAACCGCCACCTTAGAGGCCTCGAATAGTTCCTCTAGCTGACTCTTTTTTGAACGTTTATCTTTTTTAGTAAATCTGTTATTACTAGATTTACGAATCCGATGGGCTTCATCGCAAACCATGACGTCGATGGCGCCAGATTCGGCAGCCATATAACTATTGAAATATTTGACCTGCTGTGCGCCGCGTGTTCCGAGAATCTTTCGAATCGTTTCTGTGAACGCTTTTGAGCCTGTGACATAATGCGTGTTGTGTCCGAGCCTCGAGAGCTCACCCATGACATTTAATGCAATCACAGACTTCCCGGTACCGGGGCCTCCGCGGATGATGACCGCGGCCTTCTCGCCCGTCTTAGCCGATCGCTTTACCTCGGCCACGATTCGATTATAGGCAATGATCTGTTCGTCTAGCAGGACGTAGCGCGAATCCTCTTTCACCACTCGATGGATTTCATCAAGCAGCTTCTTGCTTGGCTTTGCCTTACTTTGGACGACTTCGTCGATGACCGACCCATCGTCGCCTAAGGGAATCAAGCCATTCAGATACTCGACTAACTTATCGACATCATCTTTGCTGAATACCGGATTCTTGGCGACGACTGCTTTAAATTTCTCTTCAAAAAGCGGGTCCTCTTTCTCGAGCGAGTAATTGTGTAAATAAGAGCATGCGCTGAGGCGAATGGATGTTTCGCCCTCATGAAGGGCGACGAGTTGATCGGAGAGGTACTGCCGGTAGTTCCCCACCTGGACCGAGGGGTGAAGAACATCACGTTCCCGCTGGCCAACGAAAGTCACCACCTTGTCACCATCGCCTGGCTCCGTCTTTTCCCACTGCTTTAATTCAACGATTACTGCCTCTTTCTTCTTATCTACGGACAAACCCGTAATCATAAAGTCTAGGCGCTTGGAAGATCCTGGCAGCTGATATTCAATGCCTACTCCGTGATTCTTAAGCCCAGACTCGCTTACCACCAATGCCATGGCGCGAAGGGAGTTCTGCCAGGAACGGCGCTCGGGTTCAGAGGGCCCGTATCCCATCTGCCGCTTGAACGAGGTGACCAGCCTGTCGACGATGGCGTTCTTCGTCGTTTCGATGACGAACTCCTTGGATGTTCCTTGATAAAGCAGCACACAGAAATACTCTTCCGTCCAGCCCCTCAAGCAATTCTATTGTAAATAACTATGCCCGACATCGCCGAACTCCAAAAAGAAGCCTTAGCGTTCCGTGATGCCCGAGACTGGGCACAGTTCCATAATACCAAGGACCTCGCAGCTGGTCTGTCGATCGAAGCTAGCGAACTCCTTGAGTGCTTTCTCTGGAAGGATGCCAAGGCCGCAGACCCAGCTAAGATTCGCGAAGAACTTGCTGACGTCATCGTCTACGCCCTCCTCCTCGCGCACGAAGCCAAGATTGATATCCCCTCTGCAGTCCGAGCCAAACTAGCCCAGAATGCCAATAAGTACCCCGTCGAAAAATCCAAAGGCCGCGCCGATAAGTACGACCAGTTATAATATTAAGGGCCCTATCCTGCCCAGTTCCCGTTCCGCCACTCGATAGCAGCCTGGGATGGCAGGAGCTCGGTGCGGGTCGGGAGATTGGGGACCCGGGCGCCGTGGTGCTCGTAATAGTGGCGGCCGTTGGAGAACTCTTCCTTGAGGCGCTTGCTGACGAGGAGGCGGTAGTCGGTGTCGATGGTCAGGTAGCCGTTGTCGAAGAGGGTATGGAAGTCGGAGCGTAGTAGCAGGCCGTTGCCGACTTCATGCCCTCCCCCGTCCGCATAGGGTCTGATGTGCGCGGCCTCCAGAACTGGGAGGGTCTTCTCTTCGGTGACGGCACAGCGACGTCCATACGCATCGAGGACGGCTACACGGAATCCGGCCTGGCCGAGCCTTGGCTTAGCCATGTAGGGCGTGCCATAGCGGTCCTGCTCTTGCTCAACACCTGCAACAACCGGCTGCGCCTTCAGGCGCTCCTGAATCTTTGCCCATAGTTTAGCGCCTTCGCCCTCCTTTGGCTCGTAGCACTTACCCTGGACGATGTTCGGCGACCAATCCGCGGGTTGATCGATCCATTCATCTTCAGGCAGCCAGAAGCAATCTGTTAGCAGGGTGCAGCCAATGACCTCATTAGTTCCGGTAGGCTTACCCATCTTCCCACGCATGCGTGTGATGTTCTCCCTAAAGGTCGGCATGGCATCGGCTCCGTTTCCTTTTCCATAGACCTTCCACGCCAACTCCAACGGCAACGTGGTGCTGCGCACGAACCATCCTCCACCGACGACCTTGTTTACCGGGGACTTTAGCTTAAACAGGAAAAGCCCGCCCTCGGGGATGGCGCCAAAGCTACGCTCACCACCAGGGGCCCAGAAGTTCACCTCCATGGATTGATTGGACGAATGGAACTCAAACCAGGAACGGTCCGTTACACCTACCCAGAATTCCATCTTCGAAAGCTTGGACGCTGATGGCCCCTCCAACTTTTCTGTGATCAAGAAGCCCAACTCACGTAGTCGGCGGAAGCAGGCCGTGCCCTCCCCGCCTCCAAAGTCATCACCCGTGACGACCTTGCCAGTCGCATGCTTGAACGCCAAGGCGATCAGCTGCTTCGGCGGATACGGCCGGCCCTGATGAATGACATCATACGTCGTCGAATCCCTGAACCCCGCGGGCGAGCTACCCGCGGCGAGATCGGCGATAGCCCTCTCGACGTGGGCGCGGGTGACGACCGAGAAATCCATAAGCCGCAGTCTGCCCCCCGCCGCTCGCCCCGCAAGCCCGTCTCATATAAATGTTATTATAGCACCTTTGTCGTGTTCGATCCGTCGCTTACTTGTTAGGGCCGTTGCCGCGACCTTTGCCGCGGAAGTCAGCCATTGCCGCGTCGAGCTTTAAGGAACCACTTTCCAAATTCAGCGACGGTCTCTGAGAAATTACAGATGGGGCGCCAACCAAGCAGCGTCCGGGCTCTGCTTATGTCCGCATGCGTCGACTGGGGCATATAAGATGGCAATGGCATGCGAGTTGTCTCCAGCCTGCATTCAAGTGTGTTCGCTAGACCGCTTGCCAAGTCGAAGGCCGAATGTGGATGGCCAGAACCTACGTTCATGACATGGCAACCCTTCGTGCCGACCTCAGCAGCTAGGGCAAAGGCAAAGGCGACGTCATGGACTGACGTAAAGTCTCGTCCGGCCCCATCGTGCAACTGGATCGGCTGGCTGCTGAGCAAACTCTCGGCGAAACGCCAAGGCGCCATGTCTGGTCTTCCTAATGGGCCAATCACGCTAAACGGCCGAAGGATAAGCACGTCCAGGCTCCCGCCGGCTGAAGCCTCCTCCAAGAGCCTCTCCCCCATGAGTTTTGTTCTACCATAATGACCGAGCGGCTTAGTTTCGACTGTCTCAGCTGCGACACCCACGATCGCGCCGTATACAGACGAAGAAGACGAATGAACGATGCGGCCAACACTAGCGGCCCGACAGGCCAGAATTAGGTTATGCACCCCTTTCACGTTTACTTGGTCGTAGGCCTCAGGTGCTACCTCCGCGCCGGCGACACCAGGCCGCGCAGCGAGGTGGACCACCACATCGGGCGAGGCGTTCTTTATCACTTCTGCAAGAGACGCGACATCTGAGATGTCGCAGCAAACCTTTGGCACTCCGGCTAGTTCTGACCGCTCCCGCCGCAACCAGGCAGGAATATCCGCTACGTCCGAATCTAATCCGACAACGGAATGCCCCCTCGCCCTGAGCAAGGCGGATAAGTGGCAGCCGATAAAACCACTGGATCCTGTTACCAGGATCTTCATGGTACCACTTCCTCCTTTTGCTCCCACCAAACCACAAATCCACCCATCACCGGTGGTCGCAAATTGCCCCCAGGGGGAGGCGTCTCTAAAAACACATCGAAAGCAGCGCAGGCAGGGCGATAGCCTAAATTAATCGCATGCGGAAGGGCCTCGGATGCGCAGGTGAGGCACCGAGGCTGGAGACACGACCGTTCGGCTACCTCGCCCGGGTACATCTGGCCTAGGCCAAATCTGTTGGAGCGACGAAGCCCTTCCGCACTACAGAGGCACCCTGAGCCTACTCCATCTGCATCAGCGACCGCAGCCTTGATATGCGCAATGGCACTCTTCGCCATCAAAGCTTCGTCTGAACCGAGTACGAGCATCGTCGTCTTTGCGACGGCCAGACTACTAGTAGGGCTCTTCGGCGGCCCAACAAAGCTCATGATCTCGTCCCCGGTCATCACGCTAACGCGTTGTCCTCGGATCTTAAGCCTAGAAACAAGCTCGGCGGTCCTAGCTGGCATAAGCGCATCCTCCAAGACGACGACCTCAAATCCGCGGTCAGTCTGTCCGGCCAGGCTGGCTATGCATCGTTCTATCTGTGCCTGAGTCGCGTTGAATGGGCTCAAGACAACAACAAGATCAGGCATGGATTTAGGGGCGCACCACGCAGAGTCGTCTTCAACGAGATCCCATTTTTGCTGCTGCGCAGCTGGCACACGCCCTGACTCCACGCATCGCCGGACCTTTTCGAATAATCCTGGTGCACGCTTTGCAGTGTTGAGCGGGTGAATATAGGTGGTTCGTGGGTCGCCTCCACGAAGACATCTCCAACCATTGACCCTCAAGGCTCGATGCAAAGCCTGGTACCAACCTAGCTCGAGATGAGCGCCCGAAAGACTATTTGGCAAAGGCAGCGAAGCGCGAAGTCGCATTAGATCGAAAAGTCCTAAACGCACCTCGGGCTTGAACTCACCCTGAGGGGCCTCGTAGGGTCTTGCAATTGCAGGTGCCGATTGAGGAATATTGAAGCCTACCCCCATCACGCCTGCCGAAGCGTGTGCCACAAGCATCTCGGAGAGATAGTCATGCGCGAAATCTTGACGACAGATCAGCACATCGCAGTCCGCCTGAAGCACGTATTTCGTCTCGATTTGCTCAAAAGCCCATACCTGAGGATAAACAGGAATTCCGGATGCCGTGTGCGTCTCGCTGGACGGCAACCCAAACCAGCGTAGGTTCGTAGCCACGACATCTTCAGTCCCACCAGGTGCCTCTATGATTCGATCGACCACTCCTTGGGCGAGCAAACGTTGTGCAGAGCTTCGGAGCGCTCCTATGTCTCCCGTGGAGTGCTGCCTAAGAAACGCCCCTAGCCTGGGGTCGATTGAGAGCACGACTTCCTTGAATTTACGAGGGTACGAAAGCCGGTGTACGATATGTCCAACCTGCCGCTCCAGATAGGCCGAGTCCATCGCGCAACACTTGATAAGAAGCGTCACGTCTCTCTCGACTGTCGCAGTGGTCGGGCAAGGCATGGTGGCCCAAAATGATTTGGCAATACGCTCAACTACGTCAGCGTAAAATTCCGCAAACCCGGGCATCCTGGCAATAGCACCGGACGCCCTAAACCGTTCGAACTCATTGACGAGCCGCTCCTCAGTCCACCCACGGAGTAGCACAAACGCCTTTGCGCAAACGTCGCGGAAGGTCGAACGATTGAAAGCCCTGATATTCCTGCCAATGTCTACGTACACGAGATGGCCAGCGCTTCTCCTGAGGTTTGACGGCTTAAAGTTATCAGCGATGACGTCCAGTTTCCCTGCCTTAACCAGATAATCCATCGCCTCTTCCTTCGTGAAGTCGTACACCGGCTCACTGTCGAACCATGGATATCGGACGACCCATGCTTCAGCCTCCTTGCAGATTCTCACGCCAGCAGGGAAAGGGTCCCCAAAACTTCCCACTATGGCGGCAAGCTCTTTGCCTGCGTCTTCAGAGATAGCCCCATTGTGGAACAACTTAACTACCTCTGCGCCGCGTCTGTAAACCCTGCCCTCCTCACCCTCGCCGAGCAATCTATCTGTCATAAGTCCCCCAGCCAACCGCTGCCTCCAACAATGCCTGTCTTTGCAAGGAATAATGCGCGCTCTTTTTGTTGGCAGTCGTAAGAGCCCCGCCGAGTCGATAGTTAACCAACTCCAAGCGCCTTATGCCGACCCATTCTGGGCGAGAACTGAGCAGTATGTGCGCCACGAGCCAATGATCCTCCGCACTCTTTCGGGCCGGATATTTCCACTTAAAGCCCGCCTTCAGAATGAGGTTGCACGAAGGCAACTCCGCCTTGAAGTCACCTTCAGCCATACGCGCGATGCGAGCCAGCAGCTGCCCCCGATCTAGCATTTGTGGCGTTGGCAAGTTCCTGCCTACCAGTCTGCCATTAGGCGCTATCTGTCGATTGCCGGCCAGAATCACACGGTGTTTCGGCTTTGCTGAATGCAATGCAGAACTTAGAGCAACCTTCGAGACAAAGCTGTCGTCAGCGTCTAGCCGCACGTGCCAAGTCAGATCCTTCCAACGTGCTTCGGCATGCCTGAGCAGCTTATTCCGTGCTGCATAGGCACTCCTTGCACATCCTTTTAGGATTAACATCCGGGGTTCTTCTCTAAAGCGATGCAGCAACCTATAGGCGCAGCCCGATTTTGAACTATCAAGGACAACGACATAGACATTATGACCGGCCACTCCCTGCTCCAGAGCCGACTTGACGGCATTGACGAGGGGTTGTGAGCGCGAGTGAAACGCTATGCCGATGGCGATGCTGGGCATCTTAGTCGGTTTTCTTCGCGTGATAGTCCGCGTAGATCTTCTTCCAAGTTGGTGAAATCACCTGCTCACGCAAGGAAGGCCGAAGGTCTTTTGGAATGAAATGTCCATCCTTGAACCGACCACACAACCTGCAGGTGGCCAGCATTTGGTCATGCATGTCATCCGTATCTTCGGGGAGTCGAGTCCGTCCAATGCCCATACCCATGACGCGATCTATACCCGCCGCAACCGTGCATTGGAAATATCCAGTCGGCCCCAGCCCCATGCCGCAGGAGCTAATGACCTGGCAACCGTTTCTATAGTCTGCCGAGTCGTACCTTTTGTCATCTATAGGCGCATCGCTGAACGGCCTGAAGAAAGGCGTAACGTTGCTCTGCTTGGCCGTATTCTCGATGAAGATATCTGCCGGCAACCAATCTAGTTGTGCCTGAACAGCAGGCCCATGTCCGTTGGATATGACCTCGATTGAGCAGCCTTCGTTGTGGCGCGTGCGGTAATCCCGAAGCATGGATATGATTGTTCGGAACTCTGGATGAAGGGTGGGTTCGCCTCCCAGTATCCTGATAGACTTCCACGCCTTTCCGACCGCGACCGAGTCATCGATAAACTGCTGGATTTGGCCTAAGGTCATCGATTGATTGCTCGGCGCCGTGTTGATGGAGCGGTTGCAATTAAGACAACGCAGGTTACACCGATAAGTAATATCGATCTCTATCCTGTTGCGACTTCGGGCGTATTGCGGCCCTAGTAAACGGGTCGCCCACTTCATCGCACGTGGCATACGCCATAGAGCCTTAATCCTCTCAACGTGCCCCCGCATCCAACTAGGCCACGGGAAGCGCTTCTGGTCTAGGAAAGCCCGATTTGGATTAGTCTTGGGATCCATTGTCATGTGTAATTTGTTCTTGGGAAAAGCCAAACATGGCATCGGCATGAGCGAAGAAGGCTGCTTTGTCTGCGATTGTCATACGTTGACGATGCTTGACCCAAAAGGACCTTAAGCCTTCGAGCTTCACTGGGTTTAAGCGCCGCGTGTAGGCTGGTTCACCGTCGCTGATGTGGTACCGGACTGTTTCAACTCGTGTTCTGACGTAATCGAAACCAGACAGGTTCAGCAACCTTATGGCCAAATCGCGATCATGGGTGCAGGCCAGCCTTTCATCAAAACACCCGGCTTTCTCCAAAAAGGAAAGTCGGACAAATGTATTGGATCCCTGCCATCCTGGATTGTGACTTAGGAAGGCACCAGGAGGGAACTTGTCGTGCATTGGAATACTTGCTGGCATGTCGTCGAGATAAGTGACGATGCCGCTGATGACAGCACCTACATCTGCGGCCGAGCCTGATTCGCATGCACGAAGGTGATCGGCAGCCCATTCGTCATCGTCGTCTAGAATTGCGACCCAGACCTCGCCAAAGCGTGCCCTAATGAAGTCTAGGCCCGTGTTCCATGCTCCGGCGGCACCCTTAGTTCTGGAATTACGAATAATACTTAAGCCCTCTATTTTAGCCGACCCAAAGTTTATTCTGATGGCCTCAGATGAGTCGACCGAGTCGTCTACTGCCACAACTGCATCCGCAGTTCTCAACTGCCTAAGTAAAGATGGAATCGTTCTTGCGCGATGAAGGTGAGGCCTATCGGTAGCCGTGACCAGTACTACTATTGGGAGATTTGGTCTATGCATTGATATGTCCCTGGGGCCTAGGGCAAGGCGGTGACTCTCGTCTCATATGTGAGCCTCAGATAACTCTATTTACTTATGGCTATTTACAACAACAGCAAAGCCCAACTTCCTAAAGGCGTCAGGAGGCCCACAGCCTCAATTGATGTCCAGTTGTCCATACGTACTTGATCGGTCACGACCTGTGCTTCGATGGCTGGCTTCATTGCGCGTGTGGGGCAGGACAATTGGTCGTCTTTTATTATGAAGATTCCAATATCAAGCCCCGCGGCCGTGGCGGCCGAAGCGGGCGAGGAGGAGTTTCTGGGTGGTGGAATCCCAGTCCATGTAGATGGACATGCAGGACTGGGGCTTGAAGCCCTTGCCCAGGGTGACGTGGAGGGGGAAGAGTCGGACGATGCCTTGGTAGGTGGCGCTATAGTCCGCAGCGAACTTGGTCTTGGCCTGCTGGCCGAGGTCAGCCCCGAAGTGTCCAAGGCCGGCCTGCTCGGCGAGGTACTCGTCGTGCTTGAGTGTATTGGCGGGATCGGCCTTGAGCTTAGCGAAGGCGACGAGGCCCTTGAGGGTGCGGTCGAGCGTGCCGTCATGCTCGAAAGGACAGGCCTGAGCTTCTTCCCAGGCCTCGGGGAGGACGACGATGTGCTCCTGCCACTCGGCCTTAGCCATGTGCTCGGCGAGGATTTCATGCGCCAGGCGGAAGGGCTTCGGGTCCTTGTTCGGCCCAGAGAGCTTTTCGTGGAGCGGCTGGATAACGTTACGGCCGACGAGCTGACGGCAGATGCGCTGGGCCTCCGAGGAACGCTTACTCGACGCCCGCACCGAGAGGTGGTGCGCGGAGGCGAGGTGGAAGCTGATGGTCGAGCTGTCAGCGAGGAACGTCACGATGGCGGCGGACGCTTCGAGCGTCGTGCCGATCATCGAGAGCGAACTCTTCGCGGTCGCCTTGATGGCCTCCAGGAGCCTGCGGCCCGGGAGATCGTAGCGGTAATTCAAACACAAGGGGTGCGGTTGCATAGCGGTTGAGGAACTCCAGTCTTCGTCCTTAGTTTCAGCCTACAAGCGAAACCCCGCCGGCGGCGGTCCGCGCCATAGGCTGACCCCTTGTCGCACGCATCCTAAACATGCTTCTTAGGCCTGCAGTAATTGGGCTAAACCACGGTCGCACGTATTCGCAGTTTGCCCGTGATGGTAGAAATCCGGGTGATAGTTGTAAGGGAGCGAGGGAATCAAGAGGCAGAGAGGATTACGTAGTACAGAGTACGGAGGACAGAGGAGAGACAGGTGCAAAGGTGCAAATCGGAGCAGAGCTCCTGTGCAAAGGTGCAAGAGTGGAGGCAGGGAAGATTACAGAGTACGGAGTACGGATTACGGATTTGGGAGGTATGAGGTAGGGGCGTGGCGGAGACAGAGAGGATTACGGAGTACAGAGTTCAGAGTACGGATTTGAAAGGCATGAGGTAGGGGCGTGGCTTCGCCGCGCCCTCCTTGAGGGGAGTGCAAGGCGGAGCCTTGCCCCTACCCGCGAGCGGAGCTCGCGAAAAAGACAAGAGGCAGGCTAGGTTGGCACGCAGTGCCAACCCTACATTAGAGGCCGCTAGGGCAGCACGCGGGGCTGCCCCTACCTCAACGCTGAAGACGCTGGACGGGTTCTTGGGGGAGTCGTAATAAAGAGGCTACCCCATGGCTTTCGAAACTGCGGATTTCCATTACCTGACGATCCTGCGCGAGTTGGAGAAGGAGGCGACGCGGCTGCATGGCCGCAAGAAGGCGAGCGAGCGCGGCCAGGCCCACCGGACGAGTCGGGTGTTCCGTGATTTGTTCGGAGAGCTGAGCCCGAAGGTCGAGGGTGCGAATATCACGGTGAAGCTGCGGGCTTCGGCCGAGCTACTGCTAGACACCGAGTTGGCCTGCGCCCAGGTCCTCCGGGAATTAACCGAGGGCCGACCCAGCCTCGACCGCCTCGCGGCCGGCGATTGGCCACCCGTCGTGCCGCCGGCGCGCATGGTCGAGCGCTTCACAGCCCTCACCATTGGCCTGCATTCCGAAAACCCTAGCCAACCGCTGGCCGCCCACGCGGCCCAAGCGTTTCATGAAGCGGTGTTGCCCGCCCTCGCCTGGGGAGTCGTGAGCCATCTCTACGAACTACCCGAGCACCTCCGAGGAGACGCACAGAAGGCTTTGGCTAACTACTTTAAGGGTAAGCCCCGGCCCCACCTGGCCGAGCTGGAAGTGGGCGAGGATGAGAAGTTGCCGTTCCTCTATCTGCGCATGGTGGAGGCATGGTTCGCGATGCTCACGACCACCAAGGACAGCGCCCCGTGGAGTTGCCCGGCGGAAAGCTGGTCCAAAGCGCGCACCCAACTGGCCACTTGGCTCACGCAGCCGCTGACGGACCTCGATACCCAGCTCTGGTCATCCCTCGGTGAACAATACACCGGGCAAGTCGCCGGCTCGCAACGGGCCCGCGTCGTGGAACAGGCGGGTCGGCACTCCGTCGGCTCGGCGGGCTTTGTCCGTAATCGCCTGCAGCTCTTCATGGCGGCCAACGATCCGACACTCCGGAAGTTCCGCCTCCTGACGGAGACCAACCTCGATAAGGCGAGCAAGAAGCCCTTCGCGGCGGAGGAGGCCAAGCCTGAGCAGCCGGAAGCGGCGGCGCGGGAAGCCTGTGGCGCCGCCTTCTGGCTCGCGCGGGCGTGCTTTGCCAAGCACGTCGGCGTTCAGACACATAACGTCAACGCCGACCGTGCCTCGGAACGCGTGCTCCTACTACTCGTGCGGGCCGCGGCGTTACTGAAACACGACCCCGACCTCCGACTGACCTGCGTGCGTTACGCCGTCGGGTTCGCGACCAACGCCCGGTATGTCCGTTCCGGCGCGGTGCTCGATAACCAAGACCGCTTAATTGACCTCTATGCGCTCATGCCGGGCCATCGCCGTTCGCTGGTCAACCTGTTCCGCGGCCGGCTCGCTTGGCAACGGTGGCGGGCCAAGCTGACACCGGATGCTAAGCTCGCACTCAAATACTACGCGGAAGCTTTCCGGGAACGCGCTGACCCGGAGCACGGTTTCGACGCCGAAGCTCCCGTGCACTTCTTCCCTGAACTCATCTGCGTGTTAAACCAGGCCGGCAAGCGGAAGACCCGGGAAGAAAGCACCCTCAAGGCCGTAGACTTTATCACGCAGCGTAATTACGGCGTCTACTTCGACATCGTGAACGAGGAACGGATGCTGGCGGCTGGCCTCCAGGAGTTCGCGGACTTTAAGCTGACAAACCTGGCTGAGCTTCAGAAACGCTGGGGGAAGAAGAAGATGGCCGAGGACCTGCATGAGGCGAACCATGAAAGCCTGCAGGCCTACCAGAGCGTCGTGGATGAACTGCATCCGGGCGCACCGCGTTACCGCGAGCACATCGCGGATTTGAAGTCCACGTTAGGGATTTCCGTGCGCAAGGGCCGCTAACCGTAAAAGCGACGTGGGCGTGCGTTGGCCTGGAATGACTTAACCGTGGAGGCGGTCATTCCGTGCGACCGCGAGTTGAAAAGACTTTCGCGCCGATCACTGGCGCGAGGGGCAAGTCGTGCGACGGGCGGAAGCCCGTGAGTATAGGTATTTCCCTCACGGAGAGGGCGTTTCGTGTGACAACCGCGCCCTCTGGCGGAGCCCTCTAAAGGAGCCGATAGATGTCACCCCTCACTCCAAAACCTAACCCCAATACCCCTATGCTGCCACTCCACGCCATCCCCACTGAAGTCATCCGGAAGAGCTTCCGCCCTTACCGCGGCTTCATCACGAGCCTCCTCGTCAACCTGCCGCAGGACGATCAAGCCCTACGCCACCACATCGGCCGACCGCTGAGCGCCTTGAGCGCGGAGAAGGCCGCTGAACTCGCCCTGGACGTGACGCCGATCTACGACGTATTCGCCCGGCTCTTCGGCTACGACCCCGCACTGCTCAAGGTCGGCAACGGTGAGTGTGGCGTCGAGGGCCACGACTGGAACCTGTATGGGACGAAGGAGCGGGTTCCGCAGCTCGTCCGCTGGCGCGCCTTCGGCGGTGAGGCCCTGCTCTGTATCGGCACCGACCAGCTCACCCGCTACGCCCAGGTCGTCGGCCTAGCCGACGAAATCATGGCGCCAAAAATGTCCCAAGCCTTTGAGGCCATCGGTGAAATGCGTGAGAAAAAGGGGCCGGCGTCTATCGACCGCCCCGTCGGGGACCTACTGGAGAAGGTGATGCTAGACGTCGACTTAACCCGGCTTGATTTCTCCGCGCGCGTCTGGCATGAATTTCACGAAGGAAAGCCGACTGAACGTCAGGTGGAGGACCTGCAAAAGTTACGCTTCTCCTGTTGGACTTACCGCGGGCAGCCGAGCGGTCATTTCGTGAAGCTAACTCGGGGCACCATCGGGAAGCTACGCCAGACGCGCTTGCCGGGCCAGCGTATCGCCCTCATCGGCCGGGAGAGCGATTTCCCAATCGTGCTGCAGCCTGACGAACCGACGCCCCAGCACTTTTTCGAACAAATCTACGCGCAGTCAGTGAAAGACGTGGAGGGCATGATGCAGAATATGTTGGGGCGCGTTTTCGAAACCCAGGTCGAACGCGTCCACGACTTCCTGGACGCGGAGGAACTGTCGGTGACGGCGGGTGACCCGGAAGAAAACGAGCGCGTCTTCGCCTTGGGATACTTCGTTGGTCGGGCCGAAACCGGCCACATCACCAGCATGAACGATCTGGTCCTGAAAACGACATTTAGCCGTGAATTCCGCGGCACGCCGGCGAAAAGCCTGCTCGGTACGCACTCCGTCAAAAAGCTCTACGGTGGCCACGTGGTGCCCGGCGCAGACCTGATCGAAATGGCCATCACCAGCGTCATGCATGAAGCCGCCTACGCCATCAGCGGGATGAAGGACCACTTCACACTACTGGGGCGGGTGGTCACCAGCGACGACCTAGCACTACAGCGCGACAAGGAGGCGGTCATCATGAAGGCCTATAAACTCGCGAAGCCCTACACCGCCGTCTACCGGGGGCTACCGATTCGGGTCATCGATAGTTATGTCGTCAGCCATGGCGACGACTCGGAAGGCTTGGCCTGTGACTACCACGTCGACCACCAGAACCAGGCGCTGCACTTTGTGTCGTTGTATCGGGTGAAGACGCCGAAGAAGGAGTGAGGGGAGGAGGGGTTGGGGGAGGAGGAGAATCAAGAGGCAGTGCAAAGGTGCAAATCGGAGCAGAGCTCCTGTGCAAAGGTGGAAAGGTGGAGGCGGGGAAGCCGCCAGATTACGGAGTACAGAGTACGGATTACGGATTTGAAAGGCATGAGGTAGGGGCGTGGCGGAGAAGAGTGCAGAGTGCTGGGTCGAGTACGGAGTACAGATTTAGGAGGCATAAGGTAGGGGCGTGGCTTTGCCGCGCCCTTCTGCGGGGGAGTGCAAGGCAGAGCCTTGCCCCTACCCGCGAGCGTAGCTCGCGTAGTTAAGTCGAGCTTCGGACGTCACTCGGCGAACGGACGCGACGCAGTCGCGTCCCTACCCGATACAGCTAGGGCAGCACGCGGTGCTGCCCCTACCTAGCTCTGGACTTTCTGGACGGGGCTTTCTATTGCTTGGTTAATGAATTCGTTCCGGCAGTTCGTGCGGGCGGTGGCCCACCAGGGGCTGCGCTGGTTCGTGCGTCTACGGATGACGATAGCAGTGGGCTTTGTGGTGCTGTTCATGGTCTATGAGGCCTGCCGTTACTACCGGACAGGGCTCGGCGGCCTGCCGCACGCGATTCGGCAGGATGCCGCCGATGGGTGGGACGACCTCCAAGGCTTAAGCAACCTGCAACGCGATCCCAAGGAGTTGAAGGCCAAGGCCGACGGGGGCCACGCGTTCGCGCAGTTCGTCTACGCCTTGCGCCGGACCGACCGCTTGCCCACGGAATACCGCATCGCGCCAGTCGACCTCCAGGTGGCCAAGGCGTACTTCCAGAAAGCGGCCGAGGGCGACTTGGTCCGCGCCAAGGCGGTACTGGCTTCCTTCTGGCTGCGGGACCTCGCGGCTAACCCGCAGGCGCCGGTCGACCGCGCGCTGCTTGAAAGGTATGCGCAGGAAGCGGCCGACCAACAAGACCCGCTGGGGCGACGCGTCTGGGGAGACATCCTGCTGGAGCGTGCCCGATCCACCCAGCCGGCCAACCATGAACTCGAGCAGAAAGGCTACCGCCTGCTGCTCAGCGCAGCCGGCCGCGGGACGCGCACCGCGCTACGCAAGGTCGGCGAGCTTTACCTCGAGGGACGTCATGGGTTCACCGATGACGCCGGCGCGCCGATCTTAGTGCAGAACTTCGCCCGTGGGATCGCCAGCTTCGAGCAGGCCGCCCTCTCCCGCGACTTCGAGTCGTGCTGCCGTCTCGCGGAGATCTACGAGGGCAACCAGTACGCCCCCGTCGACGCCTCCAAGGCCTACGCTTGGTCGTTAGTGGCGATGCAGGTGGCTCCCCGGAACGTGGAGTTGTCGCAGCAGCCCGACGCCGCACAGCGCAAACGCCTGCAGGATGAGGCGGCGAAGCGGACCGCGGTCGAGGAGCGCCTCAAGACGTTGCAAGAGCGCATGGCCCCTGCCGAGCTGGCCGCAGGCCAGGACCTCGCCCGTTCAATCCTCATCCGCATGCCCACCGAGAAGGAATTCGTCGAAAGTATCCTCCTGAAGGCGAAGTAGCGCGAACGAAGGAAGGCCCAACGGGGTCGTAGGCCCAACGGGGTCAGGCCGTACCCACACGCAGCCTGAACCAAAAACCGCATTATTTAGGCGAATTTCGGTTCAGTGATTCAAAGGTGCGGCCTGACCCCGTGTTCGGCCCCACCCGAGAAACTACTGGAAAGCATCGACCATATTCGTCGACCATAACGTTTGGTGAAATGACTCTTGACGCTATTCTATATTCGCGAATAGCGTATATCTATGTCCATCAAGCCTCAAGATGTAGTCGTGGCTCTAAAGCTCTCCGCGGGAGCAGCTGCCCGTAATTATGCGAAATTAGGCCAGGACCTAGGCATGAGCGCCTCGGAAGTCCACGCAGCCGTGCGGCGCCTAGGAGAAGCACGGTTGCTCGACCCCGAAACCAAGAAGGTGCGATTGGAGGTTTTCCGCAATTTCCTCGTCCATGGAGTGCCCTACGCTTTTCCAGCGAGCCCCAAGGAGATCACTCGGGGGATTCCTACGGCATGGGCGGCATTGCCGTTGTCCCAGAAAATCAGCGCCGATGGGCAGCCACCCCCCGTCTGGCCATCCCCAGATGGCAAAGTGCAGGGTGCTGCCGTACAACCACTCCATCCCGGCGCGCCCGGGGCCGCCCAGCGAGATCCGGTCCTCTATGACCTGCTCGCCCTGGTAGATGCATTGCGCATCGGTCGCGCGCGTGAACGCGCGCTGGCTGAAAAGGAAATTGGCCAACGCCTAGCTCACCATGCCGGTGCCTAACCTCAAGGCACTTCAGGCCGTCGCAGAGCGGCTGGATCAGCTCGGCCTCCGTTACGCTTTTGTCGGAGGGGCCATCGTCAATCTCCTGATCGACGATCCGGACATCTCTCCGGCCAGGCCAACCGACGACGTCGACGTCATCCTGGAAATAATCGCCTCCGAACACTATTCCGAGGTGGAAGCCCGTCTTCGCAAGCTGGGGTTCGATCATGATACGAGCGACGGTGCACCGCGTTGCCGATGGAAGGTCAAGAACGTGGCCGTGGACATCATGCCGACAGAAGAGGCCGGCATGGGACTCAACACGGTCTGGTTCAAGGAGGCGCTCGCGACCGCGGTCGAACGCGAGTTCTCGCGTACTCGATTGAAGCTCATCTCCCCGGCGGCATTCCTCGTGACCAAGCACATGGCCTTCCTAGATCGCGGCGAGGATGATTACTACGCCAGCCATGACTTGGAAGATTTCATCGCCGTGGTGGACGGCCGCGAGAGCATCGTTGACGACGTGCACCTTGCGCCTGTCGGGCTGCGCAATTATCTCGTAGCCGCCGTGAAGGCCCTGCTGGGAGAAGCCGCATTCGGTGAAGCTCTTTCGGGGCACCTCCCCGGGGACCAAGCCAGCCAGCAGCGATTGCCGAAATTACGGGTTAAGTTGCACGGCATTGCCCATCTGCAACGTCATTCCCCCTGATCCCGTTAGCTGAGCTGCGCCCTGAGAAGATTACAGAGTACAGAGTGCGGAGTACGGAGGACGGAGGAGAGGCAGGTGCAAAGGTGGGATAGAGAAGATTACGGAGTACGGAGTACAGAGTACAGATTTGGGAGGCATGAGGTAGGGGCGTGGCGGAGGCAGGGAAGATTACAGAGGACGGAGTACAGATTTGGGAGGCATGAGGTAGGGGCCGGGCGGAGGCAGGGAAGATTACGGAGTACGGAGTACGGATTTGAAAGGCAGGTGGCCGCGCCTGTCCGAACGGGGTCAGGCACCATCGCGTGAACGCGCTGAAGCCAGACCCCAACAGGCGCGGCTAGGTTGGCACGCAGTGCCAACCCTACCAGAGGCAGACGAGGCAGCTAGGGCAGCACGCGGTGCTGCCCCTACCCGAGGCAGATAAGGACCGCACGTGGTGCGGTCCCTACCTCAAGGCAGTCGCGTCCCTACCAACGAAAAGAGCCCGGCCTGGTGGCCGGGCTCTTGTGCACGAAGCAATCCGATCGCTTAGAAGCGGTTGGAGAGGCTGAGGTTGAAGCGGTTTTCGACGAAGCCGTTGTCGCTGGTGCGGTACTCGTAAGAGGCTTCGGCGTTGAACTCACCGAGTTTCCAGCGGTTACCGATGGCGCCGACAACGTAGTTGCGGTCCGCATTTGGCAGGGTGACCGCGACGCCAACCGTGCCACCGTTGGTGAGCACGGAGACGTTGCTCGCCTGAGCAGAGCCACCGAAGTCGCTTTCATAGCCAGCGCGGACGAAGGGGGTGAAGTTACCGCCATCCATCGCAAAGGCCTTGGCCAATTCCACGGCCGCAGAGGCAGTGTTGGTGGACAGGCGCTGCGTTGGGTAGCTGACGCCACCGACACCGGCTTCAGCGTAGGCGTCAATCTTCGCGGTGGAGCGGGACAGGCCAACCGTCGGGATCACCGACCAGCCAGCGACTTGACCCGCCGTGGCGCCGACGACCAGTTCGGCGGAGAAGCTCGTGCCCTTGGTCGAACCCGAAGGCGTCGAACCGTAAGCGCCGGCGGATTGAATGGAGTCAAGGTCCTGCATGCCTGAGGTGAGCGAGAGACTGCCGAAGAAGACCTCGCCGCGACCGATGACGTAGGTGGTCAGGCTGCGGCCGTTGAAGCCGAGGTTAGAACCATCGGAGCCGTTAGAGCGGCCGTCCTGCATACCGAAGCCGAGACCGAAGACGAAGCCAGGGGCAACGGACCATTCGAGGCCGACCGCTCCGGCCGAAGTCCGGGAGTCTAGGGCCGGTGTCAACGCGCCCGCGTCTTCGGAAAGATTGCGGATGCTACCGTCGAACCACCAGCGGAGACCGCCCGTGACAGCATGCGTGGCGGGGAGACCGGAAGCACAATACTGCAAGGGCTGATCGAGGACCGAGGCATCAAAGTCAAAAGCGACCGCCGGGGCGGCGAGGCGCATGCTGCCGGTGAGGCGGCCCTTAAGGATGGAACCGAAACTATTGCCCGCGAGCTGGGTGGAGCGCAAGGACTTGGCGGCCATGGCGGGCGCGCGGTTGGTGGCGGAGATCACCAAGCCTGGGTCGACGTAGCCGGGGAGGGTCACGCGGTAAACGAGGACGCGGTTGAGGTTCTCGACGGTCTCGGCCGCACCTGTGCCCGAAGTGGGGGTAACGACGCCAACGTAGGGCGCATTTAGCATCGTGCCGCTCGGGGTGATGAAGTCGTTATCGTTACCGACGAGCAGGAAGTAGTCGTTCGGATTGGCCGCATCGAGGCAGGGGACCACCGAGAGGGCTTCCCACTTTTCCGAGAGGGAGTTCACATCCTGGGGGCGCACGCCAGAAGCGGCGGGGACCGTGGACAAGGAGGCGACCCCGAGGGTGCTGACGGTCTTGGTGTTGAGGCCGAAGCGGGCGAGTTGCTGGACGTTGAGGAGGTTGACGAAGTCGGTCGTCGTGGCGGCGACAATGCCAGCGACTGGAGCGAGCGTCGAGCCCGTGCCGGTGACGGCCGTGGTGTAACCGGTTTCGTAGGCCGTGCCCGCGAGGTTAGTGGCATTGGCGGTACTCACGAGGGCGATGCTCTTAAAGACTAGGGGGTTGTCGGCGTAGCCCACGTTGGCGGACGTCGACTTAGGGCCGGCGTTACCGGCGCCGTTGCCATTACCGTCGCGGGTCAGCACCATGAAGGTGCTGCTGCTCAGGGCGACGATTTCGGATTGGGCAGCCGTCTTATTGGCGTCGGCACCGACGCCCTTGCTGCTGAAGGTCGGGAGCTCGACGAGGTAATGGCCGACGGGAGCGGAAGGCGTGGCGTTCGTCGAGATATCGTAGACGAAGAGACGGGTGTAGGAGCGGTTGTAGTCGAAATTGCCCGGCGTATCTTGGCGAGTCGCGCTCTGGAGCATCGATACCAAGAACTTGCCGTCGGGGGTGATATCGACGGCCTCCATGCCTTGATTATCACGCCGACCACCCGTCTGCACGAGAGGGTCAGTGGCCTTGCTGATGTCGACGCCCGCCACCTGGGAGGTGAAGCCCGTGAGGCCGGAAGCCTGGGTGAACTGCGGGATCAAAGCCTGGACCGGGGTGATGGCACCGAGCAGCTTGCCGTTGCGGCTGACGTTGAGGATGGTCGCGCCGTATTCGTCGGAGATGTAGAAGCTGCCGTTCGGAGCGATGGCGAGGCCTTCGGCGTCGAGCGCCAGCTTGCCGTTGGCGACCGGGACGTTGGTGAGGCTACCGAGGGTCGTGCCGGTCGGGTTGACCGCCGTGGTCGCGGAGCCGTTGAAGTCCGTGATCTTCGTGGTGCCCTTGAAGGTCAGCGTGAGCTGGGTCTGGCCAACGGTGTTGGTCGTGTAGTCGGGCGTGAAGGCGAGTTCGAACTTCTGGATGCGCGCGGCGTAGTCGATCAGGCCAGAGACGTTGTAACCGCGGTCGGGCAAGGTGTAGAGCATGCCGGCGTAAGAACCATTGGCGTTCTTGCGCCAGGTGGTCGTGTCGACCTTGAAGGAGGAGAACGATCCGAGCGTGTCGCCGAGGCCGTCAATGCCGTTGGAGACGTAATTGCCCACACCGACGAGGCCCTTGTTCAAGTAAGTCGCACCGTTGAAGGAGACGGACTTCGTCGCGCCCACGGGCGTGGTGTCGAGGTTCGGTGCGGTGTAGGTAATCGGGCCGGCGGACAACGTGATGGTAGCGGCGGCGGCGAGGAGAGCACGAGGGAGGTAACGCATAGGGTGTGCAAACAATCCGCCATTGTTTTGAGAGTGAGCAATCTACCTAGAGTTAAGATTCCGCGTCGATTAGGGCGACTGAGCGTCGAATGTGTCGAGGCTGTCACCGAGGTGTTGCTCTGGGAGGAGAAGAGCAACAAGAGGCAGAGAATCAAGAGGCAGTGCAAAGGTGCAAATCGGCCGGAGGCCGGAAGCCGGTGCAAAGGTGGAAAGGTGAGAGGCAGGGAAGACGCCAGATTACGGAGTACAGAGTACGGAGTACGGAGGAGAGACAGGTGCAAAGGTGGAAATCGGAGGAGAGCTCCTGTGCAAAGGTGGAAAAGTGAATGACAAAACAGGTAGGGGCGTGCCGGAGGCAGAGGAGATTACAGATTACAGAGTACGGAGTACGGATTTGGGAGGCATGAGGTAGGGGCGTGGCTTTGCCGCGCCCTCCTAGGGTAGGAGGTCAAGGCGGAGCCTTGCCCCTACCCGCGAGCGGAGCTCGCGAACAAAGAGGCGGCTAGGTTGGCACGCAGTGCCAATCCTACCAGAGGCAAGAGGTAGACTAGGGCAGCACGCGGTGCTGCCCCTACCCGATACAGGCTGAGCGCTAAGCGCTTACTTCCACAGCCACTCGAGGGCGGCGGGGAGCGTGGCGGCGACGGCCTTGCCGTCGACGTGTCCAGCTTTCTTACAGAAGACGTATTGGTAAGCGTAGCCTTTCTTGGTGAGGACGTC
>Ga0214919_10001333_pt1 | contig 40694 bp, 42 predicted proteins | sample LL1503_MetaG_FD_177994 | JGI IMG/M metagenome (GOLD analysis project Ga0214919, IMG submission 177994) | Freshwater microbial communities from Lake Lanier, Atlanta, Georgia, United States - LL-1503 | ecosystem: Environmental > Aquatic > Freshwater > Lake | place: USA: Georgia | collected...
TTTTCTTAATTGTAATGGTTGTGGTAAACCGATGGTAGGTTATGAGGTGAAAAAGAAGAAACAGACCTATTACAAATGTCAAAAATGTCAAGGTTATTCTCTCAATATGGAGACGAAACCAAAATCTTTAAGAATAGGGGGACATGATTTATTTGGTGAATTATTGATGAAGTATGAATTGAACCCCAAATTTGAAAAATTAATCATACAACAATTGGAGAGGGTATATACTTTCTTTAATTCAAATGATATTGATAGAGAGAGGGACATAACTAGTCAGATTAAAAAATTTGAGAACAAATTAACTAATCTCAAAATGAATCTTGGAATGGGTGAAATTGATAAGGATATCTATGATATTACAAAACCTGAAATTGAACAAAATTTAATAAAACTTCGTACTGAATTGAATTCACTACCACCTACATTATCTAACCTTGAAAATTTGATCGAAAAATCAGTTAAAAGTCTCCAAAATATCAATGAAATATGGGGTTCTGTGGGATATACGGACAAACAGAATTTACAAAAAACTATCTTTCCGAGTGGTATATTATATGATAAGGAAAACCACAATTATCTAACCCCTGAAATCAATTCATTTGTTGTTGTATCTAACAAAATATCAATGAGTTATGGTGAAAAAGAAAAAGGGATAAATCAAGAAAATTCTGATTTATCCCTTTTAGTAGCCGGTACGGAAAGCTTGGAGGCAAATATTAGCTCATATTAGTTAATATTAGTTAGCCTAAATATATTGAAAATCAATATGTTGCTATTTTTCGTTCATATTTGGTTTCATTAGGTTATATGAAAACTGTAACCCAAACTGTAACCCAAAAATGAACAACACCCATGGCAAAGATCAATTTTTACTTAAAAGGAATTCCCTCGCAAGAATCACTACAGCATCTACAAAAAAAAGATAAGTTTTTGTACAATGAACTGATTGGACAGATTTACCCAATAGTATGTTCCATATCTTTTGATGGAAGAAGAGAATTAATTTCTACGCAAATTCCAATGAGTTTGCAATTCTGGGACATTAAAAAGCAAGAGGTCAAATCTGGCAAAGGAGCACCTATCAATCGGAAAAAAATCAATGATACTTTTGCAGAGAAAAGGAAAGCTATCTATGATTTTATAGAAGATGCTTTTTTAAATGGAATCTATGTAGACAAGAAACATTTGAATACATTTTTTAAAGAAGATAAACTAGACGAAAATTTAGATAACCTAGAAGCAATATTTAAAAAATTTATAGCAGAACACCGAACTGCGGATGGATTTCCTGTTAAGTATAAAACAAGACAAAAGTACACTACCTTGAAAAATAGAATCATGCAATTTCAGGGTGATGATAAATTTATTCCAATAAGAATTAACAATGAGTGGGTAAAAAGATTTCGAACTTTTTTACAGGGAGAGCAATTGAATGATAATAGTGTAGCAAAGCATCTAACGGTATTAAAAACATTTAAAACATTTTTATCAACTATCGGAATAAAAATACCAGCCGAATTGGAGAAATTGAAAATAGTAGAAAAAGAACAAATAGTTAATATTATAGAAAAGCAGGAACTAGAAATATTAGAGAATTTCGAATTTGAAAATAATTTTCTATCTCAAGTGCGTGATGTTTTTTTATTTCAGTGCTACACAGGACAACGATACTCCGATATTGAATCGATTACCCATGATTGTATTTCTACAAAAGCAGGGCACAATGTATGGCTGGTTAGCACACAGAAAACAGATGATAATTTGGTCATCCCTTTGAATAAAAAAGCTATTGCCATATTAGAAAGGTATCAACATCTAAGTACACCATTACCCCGATATACTAATCAGTATTTTAATCAATCCTTAAAGGAAATGGCGAAGGTTGCAAATTTAACTAGGATTGTAAAGAAGGTTTGTTTTTATAATAATGTAAAAAAAGAAATTTCAATGCCCCTCCATGAAGCTATAAGTTCACATATGGCTCGTAAATCGTTTATATCATTGAGTACACAAAGGGGAATTCCTGAGCGCTTTGTTAGGGATGTGTCTGGACACAAAAGCGAACGAAGTTTTAAACGTTACTTGAATCTAGGGGATGCTCATTTAGAAGCAATCTTAAAAGCCTGGGATTAAGATAACAATAAAATGCATGATATCAATAATTTTGTTAGTGTGCAATTTATTGTTAATATTGTAGTCTTATGAAAGAATTATCTACATATATACATGATTGCTTTGGTGTTGCTTTCAAAGCTATACCCATTGAAAAACCAGTATTAGGTATTATTCCTTTGTATTTAAAAGGTAATTTTATATTCTATCGAGGTAGCCTAAATAAACAATCTTTCATATGGGCGAAAGTTCTCGATAATAATTCAATTACACCTAATCAGTTGGAGAAGCAAGTTGTTAAGCTGAAGCAGTTATTTAAAGCACCCATCGTTTTTGTTTTTGATCAATTAGATAGTTGGCAAAGGCGAAGGTTAATTGACAGGAATCTTGCATTTGTTCAACCGAAAAAGCAAATTTACATCCCAGCATTTTTTCTACAAATAAGCGATGTAAATCGATTAGAAAATTTATCGGCAATTGAAATTGAAAAATTATCAGCGCCAGCACAATTCGCTGTTTTATACCATCTACAAGTAAATTCTTTGGAGCATAGACTGTTTCAGGAAATCGCAGGGTTGTTAGAATATTCATCCATGACAGTAACAAGAGTTATTAAAGAGTTGTTGCAATTAGATCTTATTTCAATTGAAGGAGCAAAAGAAAAGTCAATAAAGTTTAAGATGAAGGGGCTTGTTTTATGGCAGAAAGTTATGCCATTAATGAATTCACCAGTAAGGGATGTTTGGTATACTGATAAAATTAATAAATCTCGAAGCTTTATGTTAGCGGGCGAAACAGCCTTATCGGAAAAAAGTATGTTAGCCAGTTCCCAACAGAAAACTTTTGCCATAGGAAAAGAGGCATTTCGTAAACTAAAATTGGAAGGACAATTAAAAGGGCTAGATAAAAAATACGGGGACGAAAAAATAGAAGTTTGGCATTATGATCCACAATTGCTTTCTAAAATAAAGCAGGTGGATAGCCTCTCATTATTTTTATCGTTGCAATCGGAAAATGATGAAAGGGTAGTAAGTGAATTAAATGAACTAATAAAAAACATGCAATGGTAGAAGGGTTAGATGTATTTCAAGATCATTTTAAAGACTATACAGATCACTATATTTTAATTGGTGGTAGTGCTTGCGATTGGCATTTAGAGCAGGAGGGATTAGCATTTAGGGCAACGAAAGATTTGGATATTATATTAATCGTAGAAGTATTGTCGGATAATTTCGTCCAGCATTTTTGGGAGTTTATAAAGGATGGTGAGTATGCTATTGCGGAAGTAGGGGATAAAAAAAGCTTTTATCGTTTTATACAACCCCAAACTAAGGGGTATCCCAAAATGATCGAATTGTTTTCTCGCAAACCCGATTTAATCAAAGCAAATCCTGGAATGCATCTTACAGATATTCCAACAGGCGAAGATGCGTCAAGTTTATCCGCCATATTATTAGATGATGTTTTTTATGCTTTCACCATCAGCAATACGATACTATGGGATGGATTGCATCTTGCAAATGACTATGCGCTAATTTGTTTAAAAGTAAGGGCTTTTTTAAGTAATAAAGCAAGGAAACAAGAGGGGTATCATGTGCAAGAGGTAGATATCATAAAACATAAAAATGATGTTATTAAATTAACTGCTATACTAGACCCAGTAACTAAGGTTGAAGTTCCGCAAATCATTAAAAATGATTTATTGGCCTTTATCGAATTCATGAAAAATGAGTCTGCCGATACTAGCCAAATTCTAAGGCAACAGGGGATGGGAAGTATTAGTTTGGCGCAAATAATTCAGCAGTTAATAAATACATTTTCATTAGACTAATATAGAGAATTGATTATTGGCGCATACGTAAACGTGGATTTACGTATAGTCATGTATTTTCTCGTGCAACTACTTAGTTTTACGTTTTTAGACCTATTTTCTCGATTTTTTGCGTCTTTTTACGCAAATTTTCGATAAAATCACGAAAAAATTCAGAGGAGAAGTTTCCCTTTTTTGCATCAATTTTTATTTATAACTAGTAACAATATATGTATCAGTAAATATGTGTTGATTAAACAATATGAATAGTTACTACAAATAAGGTGCTTTAAATCCTAAACTTGTTAACCCTCTATTTCAAGTAAGCTATAATCCCCTAATACCATCCATTTTGTATAGTCCCCCATTAAAATTTGATTACTATCAATTTAGACGTAATGTAAATTTAAAACGTATTTGAAATTTAACAAGGGGTTATGCTTACATGGTTTTAGGGGTAAAATCTTGTGGATTTTACAAGTAAGTGTCTCATCCTTTTTTATTTACCTGCCGGTAAACTTTTGGTCAATTAAGGAATAATACCGTTGATCGCGCTATCAATAACTATTTTGATACTTTACATTCGACTAATAACATTCTATATAATGAGCTAAAATTTCCATATATAATTATCGCTTTAGAAAAGTATCCAACATCATTAAATTTCGAAACTTCAAAAAAAAGTTTAAATGTTTTACCAGGAAGAATAATAACATTACTAACATCGTTAGGAATATTTAAGCAAAAACATCCTTTTTGAACTTTGGTAAAATATAGTGGTTTGTTACCATTATTTTTTACAATGAAAAAGCCTTTTAAACTATCGTTTAACTTCTTATCCCCATAGTATTTTATCAAGGTATCAATTTCAATTGATGTTAAATTGCTATCAGGTAACTTATTTAATTTATCAATATATATATTCGAATGCCTTTCAGAATTAATATTGTGACAGTTGATAAAAAGAAAAGAAATTATTAAAAAATATACGGTTGTCTTATACATATTAAATTTTAATTTTTTGGAGAGACAACCCTATCATAGGCTCTATTTGGTTTAAACTGGATTTAGACCATTTTTTTTTATATGAATTATAAAACCATGCCTGTACCTTTGGCTGGTATAAAATTTTTAAACCTGAAGATTTTGCAACAACACAATCAGATATTTGGATCAATTGCAATGCTACCGCTATGCCATATGGTGGGAATAATATATTAAATCGATTCATATCTACAGTTAATAAATCCGATTTTGTATTAGCCGTAGATAGAATCAATTTATCTTCAATAATTTCATCAGAAGGAATTAAATCATCACTAAGACGAAATATTTTAACTTCAATATTAACGGGACATTTTTTTACATTTTTAATTCCAATATATAACTTATCAATTTTATAATTACATGAAGTGTCAGGAATCAAAAAACTAACGGCTTCATAATTCCTCTTAAAATTGATTAAGTAATCTTTAGAATTTCGACTTTGGATAATGCCCATATTTACATAGCCAATAATTTTATAAGGACTCAATTTAATTGATGGCAACTCATAAATTGCAGTATCAAGAATTACTTCCACATTATTAAATAAATATTTTTTATTGATTTTTTTAGTTTTATAACCTTGGTAACTTATAAATACAGAATCATAAATGGAAAGTGTATCAATGTTTATTATTCCATAATCATCACATATTAACCCTTTAAAATCATGTTGCTTGTCAAAATAGGTTATTGAAGCTAACGAAAGTGGTAACCCCTTATCGTTAAGAGCACGCAAAGTAATGTATTGACAAAAGTTTTTCTGAATTAAAAAGAATGTTATTAAGAATGAAAACAAGTACTTCACAGAAAAAAGATTAAGGTAATTTGCATTAGGTGGCCCCAGGACATAATGTTTCTATGGTTTCAGAAGTACCCATATTTATGTAAAATACATAGTTAATAGTCTGTTCGATATGAACCAAGCAACCAGAACTATTAATGTAATCACAGCCTCCACTTTTAACTGATCCCCAAAAAATAGCACTATAATCAAACCAATATGTTGAATGACCGTCACATGCACTAGCCTTAGCAAAAGCTGATTCAAATATTAAAATCGTCAATGTAAGAATAGCAAGTACTCTTTTAAATTTCAATCTCATTTTTTTATATTATTTATTCCTACTCTTTTAAAAACGGTTTTCGGAACACCCGCAGCATTAAACTGTCCCATATTTCAAATTTTGAAATACTAGGCAGGTCCTCAATATTAATTGAAGCCATAACAAACCTATTTATCTTATAGCACTTTAACTGCGCACAAATACGTAATTGAAAAAATAATTTATTAGTCTTAACAACAACTGCAGAACACAAATCAGCTAAAAATGCATATTTCGGAACAAACCATGCAAACGGGTGTTAGTTTAAATTGGGTATAAAAAGAGGGTATTGTCTTGTCCATTCATTTATTGAACAAATGAGTATTCAATTACTTTAACAATATGGGTTTGCCCCCTGCTCATAAAGAAAAAACGCATTTTGGCATCAGTATGATCTTCTTCGAAATGATATGTACTAATAAGGGACTCATATATTATATTTAAATAGAAAATGTAGTTTTTATTGAAATAAATAATATAATTCAATCCCGCATTTTTGGTAATTCACGTTTTTAGATTATGAGTCAGAATGTATTATTTTTTTGGATTATTATTTAATAGCCATATTGCCTCAATTAACTTTATTATATTTTTTTGAAACTCAATAAGCTCATTGTATGGGTAGCTTTCATTATTTAATGCATCTGCTATAAGTATTTTAATTATGGCACGAGTCTTTGCTAGATCATAGTCGTCAAAAAAATCCTTGATGAATAAATAGGGGTCATTTAGATGAATTTTCTCAAGATTTATTGGGCGGTCATTCCATCCCTTGCTTGTTTTATGCATTTTTTGTAAAATTCAACTAGAAATATCAGAAAGAATCGGGAATTGTTTTGTTTATTACAAGTAAAAATTTGTATTTTACTTAAGAATTAAATAATATGAATAGTAACACAGTAAACAAGGTTTTTACGGTCCACCATGGGAAAAACATTAGAAGAATTAGAGAAATTTCTGGTGTTAAACAAGAATCTTTAGCTAAAGACTTAGGGATGTCTCAACAGTCTATTAGTCAACTAGAGCAGAAAGAATTAATTGATGAAAAGCTTCTAATCGACATAGCAAATGCATTAAAGGTAACTACTGATGCTATAAAAAATATGACTGACGATGCTGCAATGAATTTTATTAACACCTTTAATGATAATAGTGGATTTAATTATCAGTGTACGTTTAATCCATTAGATAAGTTAATTGAAACAGTTGAGACCAATAAAAAACTATATGAAAGACTTCTTGAAACAGAGAAGGAAAAATGTTCGCTTTTAGAAAAACTTTTATATGCTAAGAGTAATTGAAAATCATTAAATGCGTATTTATACGCAGTATTAATACTCGATTTGGACTTAACGTTGTAAAAATTTAATTTATGAATAGTTTAATTCCAACATCTGGTAGTAACTTAGTACCAATTAGCACTGCCATTGAAATGTATAAAAGGTTTCAACAAAATAAAGATTCGATTCTAGCGACACAGTATCAGGGAACAAATCTACTTGCTACGAGTGAGACTGTCAATGCACATGATGTGAAATTATTGCTTAGTCAACCTGATTGTGTTGGATTAAGAGTGTATTCAGGTATGGATGAATTTCTGCAAATCCATTCAATGTTAGTGGGTGTGGATTCAAATGGAAATGACATTGTTATTAAAAATTCTTCTGATGGACTAAAAGATGAAGGTGGTTATATTGTTAATGATGGTTATAGATGCCCTCCAGTTTGTCCACCTACTAGCATATTTAATATTTAAATGAATTATTACTGGATTTCATATATTATAAGTACATCCGCGATTATACCACTTTTTTTTGCTTTAATTAAAATTGGAAAAACAAATGTTAATGATAATTATTTTTTGTTTTTTGTAATTTTTTCAAGCGTAAGTGAATTGTTAGGTCAAAATCTTATTTTATTCAAAATGATAAAACTGGCCACACTAGTTGGTAATATCAATATTCTTATATTTCAAGTTTTATTTTCTTTCATTTTTTATAAATGGGGTACTATACAAAGTAAAGCCAGCATTTATTTGTTAAATACTGGCTTTATTTGTTTATGGTATTTTGAAAATTTATTTTTAAGCAACCTTTTTATAACTAATAGTTTATCACGAGTTTTTTTAGCTCTTTTTATTGTATACAATAGTGTTCATTTAATAGGTCAACAACATTTAAAAATCAATAAATCCTTATGGAATTCTCCAATGTTATTAATACCAATTACATTTACAATTTGCTATTCATATAAAGCATTATTAGAGACATTATTCATATTTAAACTTCCCTTTAATAATTCAATTTTAATAATTGCATTTAGCATTATGACATACTGGAATTTATTAGCAAATATTAATTATACAAAATCTATATTATGTATGGACTCACAAAAGAGACTAACATTATTTATCTGATATTAACCGCTTCAATTATATTCTCTCTTATTTTATTTTGGTATTTAATATCAATTAGAAAATTTCATGCTAAAAATATTTCATTATTTGAACAAAAGTTAAATGCTGAACTTTTTGGAAAAGAGGAAGAAAGAAAGAGAATTTCAAAAGATTTACATGATGAATTAGGAGCTAATTTATCGGCAGTAAAATTATTTATACAAAGTATTAAATCTACAGATCCTAATCAAATAAATTATATCAAAAAAGCTGATAATATATTACAGGAGACCTTGAATAGTATACATCAAATAACAAATGACTTGTTCCCAGCCCAGATTGATAGAAATGGATTAAAAGCATCTTTAATAGATCTTATTAATAAAATAAATAGCTCTGATATTTTATATATTGAATTATTATCAGTGCCAGATAATATTGATGTATATTTTCCACAATCGCATAAAATTCATATTTACAGAGTTATTAAAGAAATAGTTCAGAATACCTTAAAACACTCAAAATCTAAGTATCTTTTAATTAGATTTGACATAAGCGAAAATGAAATAACAATACGTACAGAAGATAGGGGTATTGGATTTAATAAAAGCAGTATTGAAATTAAACAAATTGGAAATGGGTTAATAAACATAATAAATAGAATTGAAGCAATTAATGGCATAGTTTATTACGAAACAGCTCCACAAAATGGATTAAAGTATAATATAAAAATCCCTATTATATATGAGTCATAAAATGCAAATTTCAATTGCAATTGCAGATGATCACTCGGTTTATCGAGATGGTCTTTTGTCCATTTTAAACGAAGATTCTTTCTTAATAGTTGGTGAAGTAGATAATGGTGAAAAGATATTGAATATAGCAAGAAAGCAAAAGCCAGATATTATTTTAATGGATATCAAAATGCCAATTATGGATGGAATTGAAGCTACTAAAATTATAACAGCTGAAATTCCGGTGACGCAAGTAATAGCTTTAAGCATGCATGATGAAGAAAGTTATATTTCTGAAATGGTTGATGCAGGTGCAAAAGGATATGTTGTAAAAAGTTCAGATAAAAAAATCGTTCTAGATGCAATAAATAAAGTATATAATGGAATTCCATTTTTTTCACAAATTCCTAAAAACACTTTTACGCATATCTTTTCTACTAAAAATAGATACAATAATAGCGCAATTAAATTTAATGAAAAGGAAGTGTCAATCATTAAATTGATTTGCGATGAATTTACTAGTGAAGAAATAGCAGATAAGATGGTAATTAGTAAACGGACTGTAGATGGCCTTAGATTAAGGCTAGAGGATAAACTGAATGTAAAAAATATAGCTGGAATTGTTAAATATGCTATTCAAAAAGGAATTTATAAATTAAAGTAATTGAAACATTTTAACTAAGCCTATAAATTTAAAGAACTCTCTTTGTAGTAGAATCATAGAATGAATTTTTATAAGATGATTCTGTATTTATCTTGAAACTAATACGCTATTTAGTATTTAAACCCTTTGCATAGTTTACTTTATAATTATTATTTGAGGTTGTTCATATTTGTTTTTACTATTTGATTTTTGTGTCATCAGTAAATTAATAAAAACAAATATATGATGGCTTCAGACAAAAAAATACTATTTCTCATTCCTCAATTTGAAAAATTCATATCATAATCAAAAAGCGGGAGAAGGCAAACACTGTCAGGTAAACGTTTTGCAAATGGTACACTAGTACAATATAATAGTGTACTTAAATTATTAACAAGGTTTGAGAAAGATAAAAATGTAGTATATAGAATTTTAATTCTAACCAAAAACAATCAAAAATTAGTATACTCTGAAAAACTATATTGGAATCAATTTTTTAAAAATTTTACACAATGGCTGTATCAAAAAAAATGCTTTGACCAATACGTAGGCTCAATTGCTAAAACTTTAAGAACTTTTTTTAATTATTTACTAAAAGAAAAGTGTCTTCCAATTGGCACATTTCATTGCCAATTTAAAATTAAAACACAAGCTATACCTCCAATTGTTTTAGAACCCCAACAGCTTCGTTTTTTGATAACTGACAAACCGTTTAGAGCTAGGTCTTATACGTTATGGCACTTATTCCTTTATTATTGTCTTGGGTCATATTCCCATTATTGTCATAATTATAATCGGTAGTAGTTTTACTACCTGCATTGTACTTAAAATCACCAAGTGTACTATTATTGTCATTTACTCCATCTGTCGTTTATACCATTTCTGAATAATTACAATCCTTTGGATGTTCTTGCTAATAATATCCAAGCTTTCTTTTCACATGAAAATTCAAATACAAATTCTGTCCCCCCTCCATTTGTATAATTATACTTATTGCTTTTATACGTAATTCTAAAGTCTATTATGGTAATTGTCATGCGATTTCCTTTTAAAACAGGGATGATTTTCCATGCTCTAATACCCTTCTTTAATCTCCTGTCCATTCTTGTACTTGCTAAGTCTATTGGCTTAACTTCTATTAGCGATGCATGCAAATAAGGATATGGACGATCGTTCTCATCAAGCAAATACAACTCACGACTTATCGATATATCTTTCGGATCAATCATCTCTTGAACCATAAAACTTAGTGCAGTATCGATCATTTTGTTATACTCATTTTCACGCTTTTGTGAGTATCCATTTAAAAAAGAAAATATAAAAATCACTAACAGTCCTTTCTTCATAATCATTTTTTAGGAGCTACAAAATTTTTAATTGGTAAAGTCGCTATAACTCCCGTATTGTTATAGATATATACGGTATTGTTTCCACGGGAGAACACATAATTAATTCTGCTTCCACTATTTTGTATATCTCCCCCAATATTTGATGGGGCGTTCTGAAAAGAACCAAATTTTGTCGCCCCCCCTATGGTATTTGCTCCTCCTGTTGATTCAATATTTGCCCCACTAGGATGTGAGTGGAATGTTGATTGATTGACAGAAGAAATTATATCTATATGAGCATTAGGATTGGTTAAAGGATTAGCTACTGGCCCAGCAGGTGATTCTATCACCTCACCTGTAGATAGTATGCGACCACCATACTCTCTGTTATTAGCATCGGCTGTACCACCTTTCCCGTTATCCTTGCTAACTATATCAACCATCGCCTGCCTTGAATCAGTATTTGGTTCGATCTCAACGCTATTTTTATAAGCTATGTCATTAGCTTTAAAAGCTTCAATATTTCCAGAATTTTTTTTAATAAATTCTTCTGTGGCCTTTGCTTCATTCTTTGTTATTCCAGCGGAGGGGGCTTCACTATCAAATTTTTTTTGAGATGTCTTGATAACATATAATTTCTTATCATCTACACCATCAGAACCAATTTTCTTACCATCTTCGTTAATAAAATCTGCAAACATTCCATCTGGATCAATAACCCTAATAGGATTATTGTAGCAATATGTAAAAGGACTCCATCTTCTACTTAAATCACTTAAAAGGTCAATATTCATCCATCTCCCAATCTGTGCATCATACATCCTTGCTCCGTAATCCAAATAATCTAAGCCAGTACCATCACTAAATTCTTTGCTTTGTTCTTCCTTTCCATTATACTTAAACTTATTCTGCAATACCCCAGCAGCTTCCTTTCCAATCACTTTCATTATTAACCCGAATGGATAATAACTGGTTGCATCAATTACTGGGGTGGTAATAGTGTTATTATCATCGGCAATTGGTCTATTTAATCTTATACAAGGTAAGTATTTCAAAAGAACTAGGCACTTTTAAATTGGGTATTAGCTTGATTTGAATACTATCTTTAAATATATTTCCTTTATATTCATTTACAATTATTTTAGAATTGTGAAGAGTAAAACCAACAACATCCCAATTCTTTGGAATATCATTTATTGTAATCATTTTATTATCAGATTTAAAAACAATTACAAGTTGTGATTCACTAGAATTAATTTCAGATTTACCAAAAAAACCCTTTCTTAAAAAATATTTTTTTTCTGCAAAAATAGATTCTATTTCAACTCCATTTAAAGCATTGCCTTTTATTCTGAATGAACAAATAAATGTACCATGCTTTTTTGATGACCTAATAGTTGTACTTATTTGGGGTCCAGGTATATCTGTTAAATTAAAATTACAAGACGAAAAAAACAATACAGTTAGAACTAATGCTAAATTATAACTCTTCATATTTTTATTGGTTAATAACTGTTCCGTTGTTTTGGTCTTTAATTCTTTGATAAATTATATTGGGAGTCTTTTGATCAATAAGTCCTAATATAGGACTTGCAATGTATAGAATTGTCTTAATCAAAGAATTGCTACCGTCTTTTTTATTAGCTCCGTCTAGTGCGTTTTGGACCATTGTGGCACAATTAGAACCTAGAACATTATAATCTTTATCTAGCTCTTTTTTTGCGCCAGCTTCTGCACCTCTATCTTCCTTTGCAGATGTTGATATCACAAATCCTTGAGTATACTCTCTTTGACCTGTCTTTTTATCAACAAGGTTTTTATTACTTTTCATAAATTCGGAAGGTGTATCATATTTTCCAAACCCTTTGTCGTCTCCTTTATCATTTTGACCGTAAATACCAGCACTTTCATTTGTGCCGTTTTTTGACCAAAGACTATATTTTTTGTCTTTATCTTGAATCAAGATTGCCAAATGACCCGCCCCATGAGCTCCACTTGGAGCAGATAAAACAACGACTGTATCTCCCAATGGATCATTAAAGCGGATAGGGTTATTATTAAATACAACGAATGAACTTATTTCTTCATTTGGCTTTGGATCGACTTGTAACCATCTACCTAATTGAGGATCTAAAATTCTAAAAAGCGTTCCATACATTTCTAAGCCTGCACCATCACTAAATTCCTGATTTTGTAATTCACTACCTTTATTAAACTTAAACTTATTCTGTAATGTGCCAGCAGCTTCCTTTCCAATCACTTTCATTGTTAACCCGAATGGATAATATTGGGTAGCTTCTAAAATGGGGTTAATTCTATTACCATCATCTGTTAATACCATTCTTGTATTCCCTAAATGGTCTTTGACAAAATAATCAAAAATATACCCAGTGTCAGCTGCATTCACTCTTATTCTACCCTCCTCATGTGGAAGATATAGCAAAGTGTCATTTTGGTAAATGCTGCCTCCTAAGTAAGTTGTTATTGTTGTCTTGCCAACCATATTGTCTATCGTCTTCTTTTGTAATTTTTGACATCTATTACCAAGTCAAACCATAGGTTTTTTTAGATTTGAATTTTTGATAATTATAATTAAAAGATAATATTAAAAATAAACATACTAACGCCCATGTTGTAATTGAATTAAAAAAAAATAATACTAAAAATGAGGGGACGAGAAAAATAGGGATGAGAATTCTAGGATTCTCGTAACTAATAAACCCTAATTTTTTAACATAATACCGAATAATTGGATGTAAATACATTCTATAGGCAGTTTGACAGTCTTCTATATTACAAATTGGATTTAAAGAGATAAAATCAAGATACTGATTTAAACCTGTTTCAATTTGATTTTTTTTATTGCCTTCTTCTAATGAATCAAGATGATATATTAAATTGTAAACTGTTCGGGGATTATAATATTTTAAATCTCCTCTATCGAAAAAAATCTTGTTATATTTAATTAAAAGCTCTGCTTTCATTTTGTGCCTAATTTTAAGTTGGTACTAATTTATTGGTGGCAAATGTGTTCCAGAAGGTAGTGTTTTTTCCATTAGCCAAGACCCACTTTCAGGGGTCAATATCTCTCGATAAGTATTTCGTTCTTTGAGCAGAAATTTAGCTGCCGGATTTCTAAATATTTCACGATCATATTAAAAATGGGCAAGTTGAATAGCATAATTTATTATTATTATTTTCCCTATTTTAACTGAAGTTTTCTTGGTTGAAATAATTTATTATTTTATTAAGTTGTCTTGTGCTTTAAGAATTTAAAACTTATTAACCAGAAACTGAAATTAGGAGATAAATCTTGATAATCTAAAATGAAACTAGCCATTAAGTAAACTACTTAATTTTATAATACTTTTTTTTATCAAAAATCATCAACTCAGCATCATCATAATCCGACTCCTTTGATTGAATTAAAAAATTAATATTTACTGGTTTAGCTAATTGAATAGTTTTTACTTTTCCTCCAACTAACTCCCATGAATCACTCGCTTCCCCTGAAGTAATACTTCTTTCTACGGTCCCACCTACAAATTCTGTTGTTGAAGTTATATTTAAATGAATAAAAGAATTTAGCACTTTGTATGTTCCATTAATACTTATTATTCTATTTAGACCAAAATATTCATCTGTTTTAAACTTAAATGTCCCATCATTATTAAACTGATAGACATTATGATATCCTGAAGTAACTACTGGAGAATTTTCCTGCCATACTCCAAGTAAATTTTGTCCAAAAGAATAAATAGTAGCCTGTAGAAATAAAACAATAAAAAATATTTTCATAAACTTTTTATTTTTTGCTTTTAAATACCACGTTTGTTGAAATTGTTGTAGGAACAAAGTTGTAATATGATTTTGCTTTTGTTGATGAAATTGCACCATTCAAAGAAGTAAATCCAGTATATTCTTTTGCACCAATATTCGAAGTTTCTCCTTTATTGATATTACCGCCAACACTAAAGATTAATATGTGTCCATGTCCTTTAGGATTTATGTATGTGACTAAAGCGACTCCACCATTTTCTGCATTCTGCTTTGCTTGTGTTTGTGACACTTGAGTATATTTTGTATTTAACCCACTTGCTAATGCAACTGCCATTTCATTTGCACTACCATTTAAGATTATAGTTTTATCCTGATAAATAGAAGCAACAGTCTTCATTACATTCTGAATTGCCTGATTACAATGAGTATCTTTGTCATTAGGCCCATTTGCGTATTGTTGTAGTGCTGGATTATTATTATTTAAATTCTGTTGTTCTTCAACAGCTGAAGTAAAATTTATCTCATTTTTCCCTCCTTGAGAATCATCCATTCCCGAAAATTCGTAATGTAATGAAGCTCCACTACCTTTTTGAGTGAAAGTTGCATTGGAACCGTCTTCAATATGATCTACTTTTTTACCTGATTCATCATAAAAGTCTGTAAGCATACCATCAACATCTATATGTCGAATAGGCTCGTTTTCTGCATAAGTATATGGCGACCATCTTCTACTTACATCAGCTAATGGGTCTAACACATTCCACCTTCCTATCTGTGCATCGTACATCCGTGCTCCATAATCATAATATTCTAGACCATTGCCGTCACTAAATTCACTATTTTGTTTCTCCTTGCCATTATACCTATACTTATTCTCTAATGTACCAGCAGCTTGCGAACTAATTGCTTTCATTGTTAACCCGAATGGATAATAATGTGTAAAGAGAATATTTAATTTTGTCATATTATTAAATTCTGTAATTAAAATCTTTGTTTTTTTATATAGATCTTATTTTAATTAAATTATTTAAAGCAATTGTAATTATTTAAATATAAAAATGTAAGTATAAATACTCATTTTATTTTTATAACCAATTCATCAATTTTATTTTTTTTAGTTTAAATTAAGAACTGCGCATTTGTACGCATTTGAATTACTCCCAACTGGTTTATTTTCATATCATATTTATTTGTTTTAGAATAGATGCGGTACTTATTATTTGTTTACTTGATTTTAATTAAAAATATGAAAACCTTTTCAACATTATTGGCGCTTATTTTAATGTGTAAATACTTGTATTCTCAAGATAAATCTGGAACATTAAATAATGATAAAATTAAATATTATTATAACGAAGGTATTAAATATAAAGAGGGTATTGGAACTACAATAGACTATGCTAGAGCTTATGAGAATTTCACAATTGGTGCTAAGTTAGGTGACCTACAAAGCGAATATGCAATTGCTTATATGCATTATAAAGGTATAGGTTGCGCTCAAGATTATAAAAGAGCTGCTAATCTTTTTTCAAAGGGAGCATATCATCTGTTGGACAATAGCATGTATTTCTATGCACTTTGTTTTAGGAATGGATATGGTATTGAAAGAAATGAAGATAGTGCCAAGTATTGGCTAACAAAATCAGCGGACTTAGGTTACAAACAAGCAGCTCAAGAGTTGAGCATGAAAACAGCAGAGAATAGTAATACCGAAGCGCAGGTATTAGTTGAAAAAATTCATTTCGCAGCAATTCCAAAAGAACATTTACTGAATCAATTTACAAAATTTCAACACATACAACCTATCAAAGATTTATTGGATGGTAAATTTCAGGGATATGTGATTCAATATGATTGGAGTGGTAAAAACGTAATTGATTCAAGGAAGTTAACACTTGATCTAAAAGTAAATAGCAATACAATTTCAGGCATTTGGAATGAAGAAGCATCGAGGGAATTGCCGTTTATGGCTTCAATTAGTAAGGACTCTATAATATTTTATAATACAAAAATATTAAGAAAAGATCACTACTCTGCCGACACATTATTGAGCTATGAGTTTAAAAATATCAAATTGAATTCTTTTCAATCGAGTGATAGTGTTTATTTAATTGGAAATACAGAAATGTTTTCAAACTTAAGAAAAGAGCCTTCGAAACCCATAACAGTTGTATTGTCAAAATTTCAGCCTAAAAATAATGAAAATATAAAAAAGTCTACTAAGGTATTCCCTAACCCATTTACTGATTTTACAAATGTGGAATTTGAATTATTGGGAAAAGAAAATGTTGAAATTCAAGTAGTAAATATTAATGGTGCAATATTAATAAGTAGAAATTCCGGTTTGTTAGATAAGGGAAATTATGCAATCAAACTAAAACTTTCCGATTTAGTACCAGGCAGCTATTTTATAAAAATTAAACAAGGCTTACTAAGTGAAAGTTATCCAATTATTAAAAGATAGCAGAGGTTAATTTACTAAACGCTTAATGAATTGATAATTCAAAAAATAAATGAGTTTAAATAAATGATAAAATGAAAAAAATTCTTTTGCTGATAATGATTTTGGTTAAAATTAAAGAATCTAATGCTCAAAATAACTTTGTAGCAAATCAAATTCTACCTGCTTCTCCTGAGCCTTCTTTATTTATGAAAGCCAATGCATCTAATGTTAACTTATCTACTGGAGCTTTGAATACAAACATTCCTCTTTTTGACATTAAGTTAAATAATTATGTATACCCAATTAGCTTGTCATATTCAACCAATGGATTAAAAGTTGATGAAGCTAGTTCGAGGGTTGGACTTGGCTGGGCTATTAATGCAACAGGTATGATAACACGATCAGTAAAAGGAAGTCCTGATGAGTTTTCGTCAAGATTAACTGCGCCAATTAATTATGAAAATACAGATAATGTATATTATTTTTTACAAAACGCATCACAATCAAATTCAATATATGACGCACAGCCTGATGAATTTCAGTTTAGTTTTAATGGCTATTCAGGGAAGTTTGTATTAGATAATAATTACATTCCACGTATAACGTCTACGTCTAATTTAAAAGTGACAGTAGATATTAATGTAACACCAGGTAGCACTTCGGGATCGATTGGCTTAATCAAATTCACTGCACCTGATGGTGTAAAATATCAATTTGGAGCAGCTTATGAAAAAACAAATTCTCATAATATTAAATCTTACGATTGGTGCCAAGGTGTAACTAAAACAGCATTTTTTCTTGATAGAATTGATTTACCAACAGGTGAGTATATAATTTTTAATTATTCAGATATTAACAATAGATCTTTTGTTGGCAAAACTGAGGAACTAAGAATTTCAAAGAATAATGGTGAACTAAATTGTACAAGTTGCGCAATAAATAATGGTTACGTAAGTCAAGACAATTATATAAACTATTCTTCGAAATACATTAATAATATTTCGACTTCAAATGGAATACAAATATATTTTGATTATGAAAACAGGCCTGACATTAGTTATGATAACAGATTAAAAAGCATGACAGTTGTAGGGTACAAAAAATATAATTTCAATTATCATGATGTTTCTGGTTCAAACACAGCTATTACTGGTAGATACTTTTTAACTAAACTCCAACAAAGAAACATTATTACACCAAATGATCAAGATAGTGTTCAGAATTATTTTTTTCAGTACAATAATCTAACAGATGTTCCATTGCCAGGCAATGGTAAACAAGATTATCTTGGGTATTACAATGGCTATGGATTGAGCACGGGTTCGCTCATTCCTGCTATGTACAATGATGGTAATTCAATGAACTTTAGTTTTAGAAATCCTAATCCAAATTTCTCCAAAATTGGAACACTAGCATCTATTCAATACCCAACTGGGGGGCAGCAAGCAATAGTTTATGAAGCTAATACTAAAAGTGATATTTCATCACATGATACATATTCATATGTCACTCTCACTGGAGTAGGTACTACAACTTACACATCTTATAATTTTACGGTTCCTGTTACTCAAACGGCAATGGTAAGTACATCCACGGCAGATGCTATTTTTAATGATGGGTATACTGCAGAAGATTATGTTAAGACAGCTGTAATGTGGATCTATGAAGGGAATACACTAATTGCATCCAGGTCTTGTTTAGGATATACTACAGAGTTTAGTACTGTTGATTTATTGGCTGGTCATACTTATAGATTGGTACTAAAAGTATATAGTTCAACCGATAATGGATTTTGTACATTAACATATAAAAATAACTTATCTCCAATTTATGATACAACGAATATTTCTTTTCCTGGATTAAGGGTAAAACAAGTAATAAATATCGATCCATTTACTTCTAAGAACAATAGCAAATATTATACTTACGCAAACTTATCAAACTTAAATAATTCATCTGGTAGTTGTTCTTTAGTTGATTTTCACTCTAACTATAACACACGTAATTATTGCGGAGACTTTTATGCTTTTAAAACCGAATGTATAGTTGATCTCTATTCGTCAAGTAGTACTAGTGATGTATATAATTATTCAGGAAGTGGTTCTCCTTTTTATTATCAAAATGTTATTGAAAGTGATGACTTAAATTTTGCAAATGGGGGGACTGAATATACTTTCTTTTACAATGATAATGGATACTCAGGGTTGGTATTGTTTGGAGGTGATATATACCCACATGGCCCATCAGGAGGTCAATTCCCAACACTTTCTGGAGTGATAAATAAAACAAGGGTGTTTAATTCGAACAAAGAAGTGGTATCTGAAACTATTAATGATTACGAAACATTTATAGATATGACAAATTCTGTAAATGCTTATTATGTAAGAAAGCGTTATGAACCTATTTTGGCTTTGCCAGATCGCTTAGATGCGTTTGATGTTATAAAACTTACCTATAATAATAATTGGATTAGACACAAGTCTATAACCCTGAATACTATTTTACAGAGTAATATTCAAACTCAAAAAACGGATTATTATTATGGTTCAAATATTAATATCCTTCCAAGCTATACAATTTCATTAAACAGTAAGAACGAACAAGTTAAAACAGAAACAAAGTATCCAACTGATTTTACAAACGTATCTGTCTATAATGAGATGGTTAGTAGAAATATCATACAGCCAGTTGTTCAACAGAAAAAGTATATAAATAATACATTGCTTCAGTCTGATTTTATGAATTATAAATTATGGGATAATAATTTGTTACTGCCTCTTAGTATTCAGCAGCAAAAAGCAGGCGGTCAATTAGAAACACATTTCCAATTTAACAAGTATGGAGCAAATGGAAGAATATTAGAACAACAAAAAAACAATAATGAGAAGGAGGTTTTTTTATGGGCATATAATAATACTTATCCTGTACTTAAAGCAACAGGTACCACTCATGATGTTTTGTCTCAATATATTTCACAAAGTCAGTTAGAAAATGCTGCTGCAAATATTGATAACCAATCACTTGAAATTCTTTTAAATAGTGCTCGTAGTTATCTGCCAAATGCATTTGTAGAGACTTATTCTTACAAGCCTTTGGTAGGTATGACAAGAAAAGTCGACGCCTCTGCTCATTCTACTTATTTTGAATATGATGGATTTAATCGGTTAAAAACATTAAGAGATCAAGACTATAATATTTTGAAACAATATAAGTATGCATATACTGATGCTTCTATTGGTTCTAATATTGTTCCAATCTATTTGAATGAACAACAATCATCAAATATTCAGAAAAATGATTGCTCATCTGGTTATGGTTCATGGGTTAATTATACTGTTCCTGTTGGAAAGTATTGCTCTTTTATCTCAGTGGCAGATGCAAACACTTTGGCATTGAATGATATTGCTGCTTCTGGCCAAATTTACGCAAACAAATTAGGTAGTTGTACATTATGTGCTTCATGTATAGGGGTGTCGAATAGGTGTGTAAATGGAAATTGTCAATCAGGTATTAAGGTTTATACAGGTTCAACTTATGACTACAACATGTCGGCTTATATCTGCACTTATCACTACGAATGGAGTGATGGTTATTGGTCTTCGAATTTTACAGAGTCAAGTAGTTACAATTGTCTAAATCAAAATTTTGGAAATTAAATCTTATAAAAATAATATCATGAAATACATATTTTGTTTATCGTCAATATTTTTCTTTAATCAATCATATGGACAAACCAATTACAATGAAATTGCAAATAAGCAAGCAAAATATTTAGTTAAAATGCTTCAATTAAACGATACTTTATTTATGAAAGTATTTCATATTAATATTTTATTAGATCAAAAAAAGAATGCCATAAGAAAACAAAATTTGTCATTGAATATTTTAACTAGAGGGCTTCAGTTAATAGAAAATAGTAGAGATAGTCTTTATCACTCTTTACTTCCAGAATATAAGTACACGTTTTATCTAACACATAAGAACGAAATCTTAAACAATAACTAAAAGATTACTAGTAAATACAACTATCAATTATTGAAAAAACGAATTAATTCTTTATGAATAAAAGTATGCATAATGGCATTTTTGAAAACAACATAAATAAGATTTCTTACTTTAAAGCAATAGTGTTTTTATATTGTTTTAATTTAATCTTTTTATTTTCGATTAGCAAAGTTAATGGTCAATACTCTAACAATTATGTTCGTAGTTGGATAGCTACAGCACCTGAATCTAATTCAAGTAATTTAATCTACAGGCAACTTTCTGATGTAAAAGAAACCAGCCAGTATTTTGATGGACTTGGAAGACCGATTCAAACTGTAATAAAAGCAGGTAGTTTAGAAACACTAACAGGATTGAATTCGGATTTAGTTTCTATGATTGGATACGATGATTACGGACGTGAGTTTGCCAAATACTTGACGTATGCGTCTGGTTCTGTTACAGGATTCTATAAAACTGATGCAATGAACGCACAGCCGAATTACTACAATAGTAATTACAGTCCAATTGTAGGTCAGGGAGAATTAGGCAAGAATGCACATACACAAATAAGTTTTGAAAAATCTCCGTTAAACAGGCCGATACTCTCAATGGCGCCTGGTAATAGTTGGGTAGGTAGTACAAGAGGAATTGCTAGTAGTTATTTACTAAATAATTCAACAGATGATGTAAAGAAATTTGGTGTTACAATTAGTGAAAGTGTGGGTGTTTTAAGCAGCTATATAATGCTTGGTACTTATTCAAATGGATCATTATTCAAAACAATAATTGTTGATGAAAGTAATAATCAAGTAATAGAGTTTAAGGACTTTGATGGCAGAGTAATTTTAAAGAAAGTAGCAAATGGTTCGAATGATAGTGGGAATGGAAGTGGGTACACGGGATGGATTTGTACTTACTATATTTATGATGATTTGGGTGCTTTAAGATGTGTCATTCAGCCTTCTGGTATAGAAGCAATGGTAAGTAATGGATGGAGTTTTACAAATTCCATTTTATCAGAGCAGTGTTTTAGATACGAATATGATTATCGAAATCGAATGATTTTAAAAAAAGTTCCAGGCGCTAGTGAGGTATATATGGTTTATGACTGCTACGACAGATTGGTTATGACCCAAGACGGTAATATGCGAAATAATAGTAGCTGGATGGTAACAGTATATGACTATTTGAACAGACCTATTCAAACTGGCATATTATCCGATGGTAGTAGTTTTAGTACGAATATTTCTGGCGCCTATTCTAGCAATAACTATCCTACTGTTTCAAGTAACTTCCAATTATTGTCAATTACTCACTACGATGATTATTCTGGTTTGCCAAGTGGTTTATATGCCGGCCTAAGTTCAAATGGTAATTGGGGAAATCATATATCAGCAACGAATAATAGTAGTTTCCCATACCCACAATATCCGTTGAAAAATAATGCATATGGGATTAAAGGATTGGTCACTTGGAGTCAAATGAGAGTACTTGATGGTAGCCCATCAACTTTTTCATACTCAGCTAATATTTATGACGATAATGGCAGGCTTATACAAAATCAGTTAATCAATCATACTGGCGGAATAGATGTCTCAACCACACAGTATTCATGGGGGGGACAACCATTAACAGTCGTTCAAAGTGAACAAAAAGGAGGATTAAATGGACAGTCCACAATATTAATAAGTAGAATGACCTATGATGCATTAAACCGCTTAGTAAATACCTCTAAGCAACTAAAAAATAGTTTGGTAAATAATAATGCAGAGACAGGGATCATCAATGTTTCATCTATGCAGTATGATGCGTTGGGTCAACTAAAAGTAAAGAACTTAGGAAATACAAGAAGTGGCAGTAATTATACTGGAAGCCCTCTAGATATTCAAACATATGAATATAATATTCGCGGTTGGTTATTGGGAATAAATAGAAATTTCATTACTACTCAACCATCATCAAATAATAGCAATATTCTTGGCGAAAGCTTTACAACTCCTCCATCTTATACTGCTGGAAATTATTTTGGTTTTGAATTAGCGTATGATAACAATGGGGTATTAGGAAATTATAATCATTTATATAATGGTAATATATCGGGGATGACTTGGAAAAGCATTCATGATGAGCAGGTGCGTAAATATGATTTTACCTATGATGAAGCAAATAGATTAAAAACAGCCGATTTTAATCAGTTTACAAGTGGTTATTTCAATAAAAATGCAGGTGTAAATTATAGTGTAAATAATCTTAACTATGATAAAAATGGAAATATACTTTCTATGAATCAGATGGGATTAAGAACCTTAACAGCAACAAATTCAGCGCTTGTTGATCAATTGTCCTATGCATACCAAAGTGGGAGCAATAAACTATCAAAAGTAACTGATGCGGCTTTGGCAAATGGGAATGTTTTGGGTGACTTTCAGGATGGAACAAATGATGGCGATGACTATACTTACGATGCTAATGGCAATTTAATTAGTGATGCAAACAAAGGTATATCTAGTATTCAGTACAATTACTTAAATTTACCACAGACAATAAGTATGACAGGAAAAGGTACAATATCATTTACTTACGATGCTGCTGGCAATAAATTACAAAAGCTAGTGGTTGACAACACAAATGGAACCACTACAACTACACAATATTTAGGTGGGTTAATATACCAAAATGATGTTTTGCAATATATAGCTCAAGAAGAAGGTAGAATAAGAATTAATGCTAACAATAATGGCTTCATTTTCGACTATTTCTTAAAAGACCATTTAGGAAATACAAGGATGACAATCACTGATGATAATAACGCAGCATCCCCAGTAATTGATGCAACCAGTTATTATCCATTCGGGTTAACAATGAAAGCAATTAGTTCACAAGCTGCTGGGGCATTAGAGAATAAGTTTAAGTACAATGGCAAGGAACAACAACATGGTGAATTTAGTGACGGTGGTGGGTTAGAATTATATGACTATGGAGCGAGGATGCAAGACCCGCAATTAGGAAGATGGCACAGCATAGATCCATTAAGTGAAACATCAAAAAGGTGGAGTCCTTATGCTTATGGTGCAGATAACCCTATCAGTTTTATTGATGTCGATGGTATGTACTTTGATGATGTTGTAACATTCAACATGCAAGGAAAAGAGATTAACAGGGTGGTGTCGAATACTGAATTTAAAACGTATGTTCAAAAAAATGATGGAACAAAAGTTGAGGCGGCAATGCCTAACATAATTCAATCAGCTGAAAAGGAAATTACAACAGGCCCACAATTTCAGAAAAATGATTATCAAATTGCAGCGTCAACTAAGATATTCAATATGGATAAAGCAGATGGATCATTAAATTTAGTTACAGATGGTAACAAACCAATTCCCAAGGATGCTGTAAAATCAATACCCGATTTAGAACCAACAATTGTAAAAGCAGTTTCAATGCAAGAATCCAGAGCAGGAACAGATGCAAGCATGAATGGTACCAAAGACATTATGCAGGTTAATAATAAAGGTGATTGGGCGCCTTATAAGAGCAACTATGGTTTAGCAAAGGGCGAAGTTCCAAGTGTTGAAGGTTCTGTGAATGCTGGTATCAAAGACCTAGCTACAAAAGGATTTAGAGGTGGAATAACTTATAATGGTAATACAGGAGTACAAACCTTCAAATTTCAAGGGTGGAGCTCTGCTGTTAAGAATTATAATGGCGGAGGAACAGCAGGGTATCAATTCTCAGTTACAAAGATGGTTAGTAATTCACAGACTCCAAAACCAGAAAATTATGTCAAGCAATAAATATGTTAAACCTGTATTGTTGATTTTTTTATTCCTATGTTTTATAAGAAGCTATTCACAGTACAGTTTATTGTCTATGGTATTGAAGAAAAATCAAGTTGGAAAAGAATTTTCATTTGATTCATCGAGTAAAGAAAATGGATTTGATAAAACTTACATTAAGTATTTAGGTGATATTAAATGTACATCTGTTAAATCTCTTAAGTTTTTGACTTATTCTCATATATGGGGCAAAAACAAGCACACGACAGGAATTTTGTTTGTATTCGGCTCAGATAATAAATTCTTAGGTAAATATCATTTAGGTGGTAGTGGCGATTTGCCTAAACGAATTGAAGGTCCTTACTTACTTTTTACTAATGGAGATAAGAGTACTTGCAGTCGAGGGTTGAGCACCAAAATTGATTTTAGTAAGGGGTTGCTTGACGAGATATTTATAAAATGTAAAGGGTCAAGTGGAGATATATATACTCTTTCAAAAGATGAATAAAAAGGATAATGTATCAAAATATTTGATTTGAAAAATATTTTCGAGTATAAGAGATTCTTAATGTTCCTTTGTGTTGAGTTATTGCGAGTCATAGTTATAGGTTTTAATTCGAGTTCTTTGAATGTCTATGATGATGAATTGAAATCTCTATGTGTATGCCACTAATGAATCCAGCTAGTATGTAAATTATGATAATTTACAGGTAACACATACCAGAGGGCCTTTATTACAAGAATCAGATTACTATCCATTCGGATTAATAATGAAAGCAATTAGTTCGCAAGCTACTGGTACATTAGAGAATAAGTTTAAGTTTAATGGCAAAGAAGAACAAAGGAAAGAATTTAGTGATGGAAGTGGGTTGGAGTTTTATGATTTTGGGGCTAGGATGTATGATGCGCAGATAGGAAGGTGGAATACAATAGACCCTCTCGCCGAAAAGATGCGCAAGTGGTCGCCATACAATTACGTATTTAATAGTCATTTGCACTTGTTACATCCTCTCGCCAAGTAATTTTTTCATCTGTACCCTGAATCCAATCGAATGGCAATCCACATGACCCTAATGGCAAACCAATAGGTGAACAAACATTAACTGGTGTATTCTTTCATGCAGGTAATACTGGAAGAGCAAGTTTATCTACCAGATCAGGGAAGCCGATTTCAGAAGGATGTCAAACAGGCCCAAATTGTGGAGGAAGTAGAGAAGCTTTTAATAATTTTATGAAAAGTGTACCTGCTAACTTTAAAGGAGTTTATTTCTTAAAACCTCAGTAAATCTAATATATGATACTACTATGCTTATTAAACTTTTTATCTACTTTTTTTGATACAGGCATAATAAGACCCAATGACAGTTTTGTTAATACTGAATGGGTTTGTAACATCAGTAAAGGGTGTGTTGATTCTTATAAATTTAAATCAGCTTCTAAAGTTGCTTTTTATAGTTGTGAATCTGACTATACTTCTTATGGTACTTATAGTGTTTCAAATGACACTTTAATTGTTTCAGGGCTTGACAACTCAATAGATGGGTCGAAAGAAAAGTATAGAGAGATGTTTTTGATTGGAAGGTACACATTAAAGCCCATAAGTACTGAAGAGCTAATTAAGGGGAGATGGCGAGTGCTTAAAGTGAAATTTGATTCAATGTATATCTTCAAGAAGAAAGCAACTAAAAAGTAGCAAAAATTAATAAGGTTAGAAGCCACTCCACAAAACGGAGTCGCTTTTTTTATGCCCATACTTCAACATTAAAATTTACCCTGCGCTCAGTAAGCCCCCCACCGATACCATATTGTTAATTAGCAAATAAGGATTGAGTTTTGCAAAAAGAGAAATTATGCAAAACAAAAAGGCGCAGCGTGAGCAGATGATGTTAATGATTGCAGATTGGCAATCGAGTGGATTAAATCAACGAGCCTATTGTGCTGCCAATAAAGTGGTTTACCATGTATTTCATTATTGGTATGGCGTTTACAGAGCAGACAATGCAGCGGCCGGATCTTTTCTGCCGGTAAAGATTACATCCACAGTAAGCAAAGAGCAAATAACCATTATAGGCGTTAGTGGTATAAAAGTTCAGATTCCGCTGTCGGAAGATTCTATTGGTTTTGTGAAGCAGTTATTACTAGCTTAGTAATGCTTCATCTAAATAATTCCACTGTTTATTATTGGTATAATGGTGCTGCTGATATGCGTAAAAGTTTTGATGCACTCTGCGGTATTGTTAATCAGCACATGCAAGCCAATATATTACAAGGCGGCGTTTATATTTTTGTAAACAGAAAACGCAATCAAATAAAGCTGCTTACCTGGGAAGGAGACGGGTTAGCTATTTATTATAAACGATTAGAAAAGGGCGTGTATGAACTACCTACTATTACCGCCAACAATAATTGCGCTACAATAGATGCTATTCAATTGCAATTAATCTTACAGGGTATTGTGCTTAATTCTGTTCGCAAAAAGAGACGTTTTGTCTTGCCCAAATAAATAGCTTGGTTTATGCACAGCTTATTTTTGAAAACAAAAAAAGTAGTGGGTTTACGCACTTTGTTTAGCTGTTATTTGTGGGTAAATAAAGGTTCAATTTTATTTGCTAAAAACCAATTGTAGAGCGAGTTTTACACCATCATAAGATGGAGCAAAACAAAGACCATATAGACTACAAAGATGCTTACCAAGAGCAAGTTACCATCAATGAAAAGCTAGCATTAAAGCAACAGGATTTAGAGTTTCAATTAGCGCAGCTTAAGAAACTAATGTTTGGTAGCCGACATGAAAAGTTTGTTTCTTCAGATACATCTATGGCTCCCACTCTTTTTGATATACCAGCCATAGCAGAACTGTTAGAGAAAACAACTACCGCTATTACTTACGAGAAAACCAATAAACAATTGCGCGTCAATCATCCTGGCCGCAACAGCTTCCCTGAGCACCTTCGCCGCGAAGAACGCATCATCAACCCAGAAGGTATCGATCCGGCTTTGGTTAAAAAGATAGGAGAAGTCATAACAGAAACCTTAGCATACATACCAGCAGAGCTATTTGTAAAAAAGGTAATCCGACCTAAATACTTAGATAAAGCTACCAATAGCATTTATCAAGCGTTAGCACCTGAGCGCTGTTTTGAAAGAAGCAATGTAGATCCCAGTTTAGTGGCCCAAATCATCGTTGAGAAATTTGTAGACCATATCCCCTTAGATCGTCAGGTAAAGCGTTATACAAGACTAGGGTTTACTATCAGCGATAGTACCGTCGGTAATTGGGTAGCAGCTAGTGCTGCTTATTTACCCCCCCTGTATGAAGCCCATAAGCAACTGGTATTATCCAGCGGATATTTACACGCCGATGAAACCATTATCAAAGTACTAGATAGTGATAAAAAGAATGCTACTCACCAAGGTTATTATTGGGTGTACCAATGCAATGCCAATAAACTGGTACTCTTTGATTATCGAACCGGCAGAGGCCGAGAAGGACCACAAAGCATTTTAAAAGATTACAAAGGCTATCTGCAAACAGATGGATACATCGTGTACGAGGATTTTGATAAGAACCCTGATATCATTGTATTTAACTGCATGGCACACGCTAGACGCAAGTTCAGTGAATCATTACCCAATGATAAGCTAAGGGCGGAGTATGTACTAGCAGAAATACAAAAACTCTATGCTATAGAAAGATATCTTACAGAAAACAACATCACTGGTAACGACAAACTTGCATACCGAAAAGAACAAGCATTACCCATCCTCAAAGAATTAGGCTTGTGGATGCAGAAAGCTTATCCTGAAGTATTGCCTAGCAGCGCTATGGGCAAAGCGATTTTTTATACCTTAAGTAGGTGGGATAAATTAAGCTTGTATGCCACTACTGATTTTTTAAACATCGATAATAATCCGGTAGAGAACAGTATTAGACCCGTAGCTGTTGGAAGAAAAAATTACCTCTTTGCTGGCAGCCATGCTGCAGCCCAACGCTCAGCTATCTTCTACAGTTTATTAGCTACTTGCAAAAATTATCAGGTAAATCCTGTTGAATGGATGCAGGATGTATTAACACGCATTGCTGGTTATCCTATTAACAAAATACAAGAATTACTACCACAAAATTGGAAACCAAAACCAATTGAGTAGTTGCAAAATTAATTTGTATCGCTATATAAATTGAAGGGTATTGGTGGGGTGCTTACTGCGCTCACATAGCAAAGTATGCATTTATATATGAAAAAATAAATCGCTTTAAAAAGATATTGCATATTTTATCATCAGATTCCTGGGATGCATTTCTATTTTTTCAGAAATTGTAGAGATAGGCGAGAATGAATAATATTCTAGTGCGTCATTGTTAAAGATATTATTCACTGATGCAGTAAAATAAGACTTTTGATTTTTTAAAGTATACCTCAGTGAAATAGTACAAAGGGCTATTTTACTGAGGTTAGATGCTTGATTAGAGTTGATATAATCTAAGTTACCAAAAAATGACCAACCTTTTGTTGGCTTGAAGTTCCATTCAAATGAATATTTAGTAAGATTTTGTTTATTAGCAGTATTAAGAACTAAACTTGTAGAAGACTGATAAAGGTCTGTGAATTTTACACCATAGCCTAAAATTAGATTTTTATGAATGACGGTTTTAAAAGTAATTCCATAATTATAAGAATTTAAATGCAGTGCATATAGAATATTATTATTCCTAAAATTAGAAAGGTTGTCGGCGTAACTAAGATTGATTTTAATATTGGATTTGATAATCCTAACGTATTGCTGATAATTCAAATAGCTAAATAAAGAATTAAAACTATTGTCGTAGATTTCTTTTGTTCTAGTTATATAATAATAGTCCACTAAAGAATTGTCCATATAACCATAATTGTTTCTTGTAACTATAATGGCAGCATTGAGAAATGTTTTTCTTCTTGCATATTCAGAAAAACTATAATTAACAGAAATTGATTTACCTATATTTATAAAAGCTTGGGAAGTTCCTCTTATAATTGTTCTATAGTCAGATATGACAAAATTAGTTAGCAGTTCATTCATAACAGGCAGTTTATTATTTGCTTGCAATGTGGTACTGATCTGTGATTGTTTGTTGATTTTGTAGGTCAAATTTAAAGTGGGTAAATATTGCATATAGCTACATTCAATGGAAGGGTGTATCTTGTCTCTGATCTGGTTCAATTCTAATTTATTCAGCCAACTTAGATCAAACTTTTCAGACAATTCTCTTTTATAATAAAAAATCAGGTTGATAGATTGACCCTGATAATTGTTTTCATTTATCAGACTATCATTGATAGAGGGAATTTGTTGATGAATATTATTAAATAAGTCTACTTTAGAATTGAAAACAATATTACCAGTTGAAAAATTTGAGGAAAGATAATAGCTTCCTTTCTCCATTTTTTTGCTGTATTTAAATTCAAGGTTAAACTCCTGATGTTTATGTGCAGCTTGCGATAATAAATTTTCGAACAAAGAATCTTTGGTATAATTGGAAAAGACTTTAGCAGGTGCAAATGACAAGTCTTCCCGAAGTTTTATATTGGTATATTGAACAATCATTTCAATACTTCTTTTTCTAGAACAAATATTCACCCAACTAAATTGGTTGCGAACAATTTGGTTATCAAAAATAAGGTTTTGCGTATTCTTATTTCCCTGCACCAATCCTAAACTATTTCCATCATTGATATGTGTGTTAATCTGACTTTTGAGAATAAATTGGTGTTTAGGGCTGGCAGTAAAAGCTATTTCATTTAATACATTTATGTACTTATGTGTATTATTAATGTCTAGGGTTTCGCCATATTTAAATGGTGCCCCACCTGTTATTTCATAAAATTCATCTCTTGTATTCCTAACCAGGTCTTGATCTTGATATAATTGAATATTGTTTTTGATAAACCATTTTTTTGAGGGTTTAAAGTACATGTTATTAGTAATCATTCCCGTTTGATTAAAATGAAAGTCTTTCTTTTCTAAAAGACTTGTTTGCTTTTCAGGCAAGTAAAGCAGATGATTGGATGACAATCTTAAACTTAGGTCAAACTCGATTGATTCCTCACTCTTAAAACCCATTTGAGCTGCCAAGTTGTTTTTATTTAATATCTCTGATGCAAGACTTCCAGTGTTGTTGAAATTGTTGGTGGTAACAAATTTAAGTTTAGGAATAAGCGAAATTAGATTTCCCTGCAAACTCCCATATTTTAGATTAGAGCTTGCACCCAAATCTTCTATCCCAAAGATTCTAGTCAGATAATATTTCTTAAACTTAAGATTGACTACTTGTTCTTGACCTTTATCTATTGTGTTTTTTAAATAAGACTTATCAGAATAATTTATAACCAAGTCTACTTTCTCTAATCCGTTTGGGTTAACATTCTTAGTTACAGTACTATAGTCTCTGCCAAAAAGATCATCTCCTTCTACAAGTACTCTGTCAACTATTCTATCATTATACCTAATCTTGCCGTTTTCCACAGAAAAACCAGGCATATTTGCAACCAAATCTCCAACAGAAGCTTCATTTCCCTGTTTAAAATAATCAACCCTAAAGCTTGTGGTATCACCATTGACAGTTATTGGTTGGCGAGTATTTAAAATAATGGCATTGAGCTCTACGGTATCTGATGAGATTTTTAAATCATGGGTAACCAACCCCGCATTAGCAATTTTATTCAGAACTGTTTTATATCCTAAAAACTTAAACTCTGCATAGAAAAAAGAATCTGTATTCTGATGATTAATAGCATATTTGCCCTCGGCATTTGAAAATGCAAATACAAAAGGCTGCCCCTTTGGGCTATTTTTTAAACTAACAATTACGTTCTGAAATGGCTGGTTCAATTGATTTACAATTGTTCCTTCCATTCGACGTTTCACTTGAGCTTCTGCATGAAAGATTGCAGAAAATAACAGTATAAATAAAATACAAATTTTAATATCGGTCTGTATTGAAAAGTTGATATGTAGAACAGCAGCCAAGCTAATTTTTATTCAAATATTGCAAATTCGATATTTCATCGGATTGTTTCCCTGCTAGAACTTTGTACTGATTGGTTGAAATTGTTTTTCCTTCTGTACAGCATTTTAAAAAATCAGACTCCAATCTATTGGCATTTAAATTAATTGACTTTGCCAGTAAACTATAATATTTATCTTCTACTCCTAATATCAACCCAGGCAAACCATAGAATTTATTTGGTCCTACAGGAATGGGGATTTCGGGAGTATACCAAACAGTATAGCTTCTTACAATATTATCCATTACTGCGGCTTTACAATTTGCTTTATAACAGAGAAAACCTAAGATTCTTGTTGTATCTGGCAAAAGTGACCATTCATATTCTTTGACACTATCTGCAACACAATAAGTAATATCGCTTTGATCTATCCAAGAATTTATGAAAATATGGGTTCCGATTTTATGATGATAATTATTAGGTTTTGATCTTTTTGATATTTGGGGTTGTATTTTACTAGCCACTTCTTCAAACAAAACATCGTCTTTTATATTCAACAGCTTTTTCAAATCTTCTTTTTGTATTCCTATTGGTTGGTCTATATGAAAAGACGAGCTGGTATCACTAAAATAGACTATCATGTTTTTGGTAATGTCTGATGTACCTTGAATATACAAACTTTGTTTAAGAGTTGATCTATACACAACTTTTCCAAAGATTGTTGTTGCATTTTGCGAATATATTTTAGATGTTAAAATGAGAAAGAAAAAATAAAATATTAAAATTAATTTCATAAATGATAATTTGAAATAAAATTAATAAAATTTTGAACTAAGGCTGAGAAGAAGGAGGTGTAATTGGGCATTCATTGCCATAATGTACCGTTTGAGTGTAAATAGAACCATCATCATTACACCAAAGTAATCCTATTGTAACATAAATTGATCCATCATCACAGGTTTCAGACATAGAAAATGAAGATATTAAAGCGGGTTTTAAATAAAAATTCGAATTCTTTTTTGATTCAAATTTGCTATTGATTTTATTCGTTTTGACTTCAAAGGATTTACTTGCATTTGCAGTTACAATTCCAATTGTTAAAAATACAAATAACGCAATTAAGAGATTTTTTTTCATTTTTAGATTTTTACTGGTTTGTTTATTTCAAATTATCATTTTGCAAGTTCAAGAAACATACTTTTTTTGCTTATTTCAAACAGTCCTTAAAAAATTATTTTGACTTTCAATTTGAAATTAAAATCTATTTACTAAAACAACTTTCCAATTTTTGTACAAAAATATATTCGCAACCTTAAGGAGAAATGAGCCTCGATTAAATGGCAAACAATTTTTATGGTTTACAATTATTGTGTGTTACTAAATGTTCTTTCATAAGCAAAAACATTAAACGTGTTACTAAAGTATGCTTATAGCTTAATATAAAATGCGCACAAATACGCAATTAAGAAAACGTTTCATAATTAGGATCACTTTAAGAGACTTAGATAGCCTTATTGAATTAAATATATTGTCTTAGCCCCCTAAATTGCTTATAAAGAACCTACAACCATTCCAGGGTTGAATTTAGTTTGTACACCAGGTAATGACGTTGAAGCAACTACAGGGAAAGCAGCAGCTGGTGCTACCCTCATTTTATTCACTACTGGATTAGGTACCCTACCGGAAATCCAATTTGCCCAGTTATAAAAATTGCAACCAATTCTGCTTTGGCATTAAGAATGCCAGATATTATTGATATCGATACTGGATCGATAATAACTTTAGAAAAAACGGTGGAACAAATGGGAGCAGAGATCCTAGATTTCTGTATTAAAGTAGCAGGAGGATATATTATACCGAAAGCAGTTCAATTAGGACAGGATGATTTTATTTCATGGAAATGAGGGGTGTCTTTATAAGTTTGTGTGGAATTTTCACTAAATAGTTTTACGATACTCAAAAAGTTATTTACACTCTGTTTTATTTTTCGCAACGAATTTCCTTAGCAAATAATACAGTTTTTTTTCCTGCAAATTATAGATGCTGATTTAGCAAAGAGTAAATTAGTATTTTAAATTTTAAGTTTTCAGGGGGGGCAACAAAATTGCAAAGTGTATCAAGCTATTATTAAAAAGTATAATTAAAAAAGAAAAGCATAACTAAACAAGGCATTATTTTATTCGATTATGCTTTTCTTTCTATTCAGTGACCTAAGGCCTCTATATTTATATCAAAGCATCATCATTTGCAACTTCCTCTTTCGGGTTTTCTGTTACAGCTACATCTATCTCAGGATTTATATTTGAGCGTAATTGAGTGATTGTTCTTTGTGCTAAAAGCCATTTTTCTCTATAGTTATTGGAAGCAATATTTTCTTGCCGATACATGTTGTTATAATAAACAAAACCGATAAAGCCAACCACAGCAACTGCTCCAAAAGCAATTGCTAGTTTTTTGTTCCTATTTGCATTATTGATTTGCCCAAGTATATTTACCAGATTCGTATTATTTGACATTTTGAGTTATTTTATGTGTTTTGGAAATTGGATTAGTTACAATTGTATGTTCTAAAAAAATACTTGTAAGTACGCCGTTTGGCTTTAATAAATAATCTAAGCAGCTAGTTAGCTCTATATCATAAGCATCAAGGTCAGCTGATAATACTTCAGAACTCTTTTTTAAAAGTAGTTCGTCAATTCGCTTAGCTATCCCTTTGTGTTTATTAATTAGTTCAACATGTACTACTTTTTCTGGTGCATTTTGTTCTCTGTGAAATTCAGATTTGCAATCAACAATATTACCCTGTTCATCTTTCCTTTTAGGACAGAATCGTCTTGTAGCATGTTCTTGATCAGCTATCTTTTCAAAACAATAGTCACATTCTCGACCGTCATAAAATGTTTGCTCAATTTTTTCAACTTCAATGAAGTCTTTAATTATTTCTTTTTTCATAAGTACTTATTTTTTTTAAGTGTTGTTAAAAGCGGCTACTACAAATAATGTAGCAGCCGCTTTTGAATTAAGCTAATTGCTTCACAATTTGAAAGTTTATATTAGCTCCTTCTTTATTTAATTCGTTAATTAAGTCAAGGTACTTTTCTTTGAAATACTCATTACTTATTATAACATTATAACTGACGATCTTCCCTTTTAAATATAAAAAAAGTTTCTTCCTGATTTCAGAACAAGTTTCTTTGTCAAATTCAGTTTCAAGATCTTCTGGAATATTGTTTGATACATCGCATGCGTATTCTTCATAAGGTATTTCGGTATAACTTGAAAGCTGCCAAAGGCCGTCTTCCAAATAATACTTTTTATTGGGATAAAAGTTGAATACTTGGTCTCTCACTTCTATCTTCCAATAAGCCCTTTTATCAGCTAAAGGCTGAGTGTCTTTTATTAACGATGCTTTTGCGATTGTATGGTAATCTTTACCATTACAATGCTTTTGAAATGCAGTAATCTGCATTAATTTTTCTAATAAGTACATGTTTTTTTAAATTTTAATTCTTTAATATTTAATTATAATTAATCTGTTATATAAAGCCAGTCGTCCCTAGCTTGGAGTTTAATATTTCTGGTATTCGTTACCATTATGCTTTGGCATTTATGGTGAAACGATTTAAGTAATCGTCTAAGTGGTTCTTTCTAAATTGCAGCACCCGCTCGTCTTGGATATATGTTATTTTATGTTCATCTACTTTTTTACGCAGCGTGTGCGGGCTCATGTTCAGATACTTGGCAGCTTCTATTAGATTGAATATCTCTTTTTCATTCTTATTGTTTTGGGCAATAATGGCAGGTAAAAACTTATCAATACCAACTGCGATAGCGTTGGTGATAAAGTTTTGCATTTCCTCTGTAGTTGTAAGCATGTGTGGCATGCGTCAAAGGTCAATGAAGTATAATTTGTATAAATTTTTTAGAGGCTGTTTAAGTGGCTGTTTTTTCGGCCCTTTAATGGGCGCTTTGGATTTAGGCAAACAAACTATTGTAAATGGTTTCTATAAGAGAACTGTATTTTTGTGATTTTTTTTTATTTGACATGCTAGTCCTAAATTTTCCAAAATTGGTTGAAATATGAAGACTTTCAGTTTTATCGCCATTTCTATTAAATAGTTTAAGATAAATTCGGCCTAAATTAATGTTATCAAACTCAAAGTCTTTTTTATTAAGTAAGTATAATAAATAGAATGCGCTTGTCTGTTTATGAATCCAACTGGAGATGTACTTTTTATTTGTGTTGTTAGTTTCGAAAGAATTCAGAAAGAATTTGTTTTCTTGAATTAATTTGTTTTTTAATAGAACATCATATAGTTTCTCGACTTCTTCCTTGGTGAGATTGAAATAATATGCTATATTGGAGTTAATACTTCTTTTGTCTAATTCAAATTCACTATTTTTTCTTTCAATTAAATCAATTCGTTCTTGAATAATTTCTTTCATTAATGGGGTGCTTTCTTGCCAATCTTTAAGTGAATTTATTGTATCTTTTATTTTACTTTTTTTTAAATCATCAGATTTTTCTGAATCAGTTAACAAGAGTTTAATTGCATCATCTACTAAAAGGAAATTAATTTGAGTCTGCCATCTTAAATATTTTTCTTCAATATTAAATTGGGGGTTTGTTTTTTCAATAAGAGGAGTTTCATTTTCAATTATATTGTTAGTGAATTTTACGAGGCCAATATTTGTTTCTATATCACTATTAATTCCAGAAAAAATTCTCAAATACATCTCTTTAAACTCTATTTCACTTTCAGGTACAATTTGGTTTAGAATAAATTTAATTCTTTCTATGAATTCCATATTTGGCATATAGCATGAAAATTTTTTTATAAAGGATTGGGTAGCTTAATAAAGTTACTATTTATTGATATTAGTAGGAATTTATAGGACAATTTGGAAAACTGTACCCCAAACTGTAACTTACAGAAACAAAAAACCCTTGACTATTAGTATAATCAAGGGTTTCAGTTAATCTAGTGTAGCCGGTACGGGAATCGAACCCGTCTTTGCCCCGTGAAAGGGGGCTGTCCTAACCGATAGACGAACCGGCCATTTTTATTATCGGGTTGCAAAAATAGGCGTGTGCCTTGTTTCTGCCAAAACTTTTTCGTTATTTATATATATTTATCGCACATATTTTATTTAACACGAATTTCATACCTCTTTTTTTCTGGTAAATCGTTAACTTTGCGTCCTATTTAAAAAATTTATCATAAAAATCGGTTCTTCATGAGTACAGTTAAAGTAGCCATCAATGGTTTTGGACGTATCGGTCGTCTAGTTTTTCGTCAGATATACAACATGGAAGGTGTTGAGGTTGTTGCAATTAATGACCTAACAAGCCCATCAGTTTTGGCACACTTATTAAAATATGATAGTGCACAAGGTCGTTTTGATGCACAAGTAACTGCTACAGAAGATGCTATTATAGTAAATGGCGAAACAGTTAAAATATACGCACAAAGAGATCCAGCACAAATTCCTTGGGGAGCGCACAGTGTAGACGTTGTTATTGAATCTACAGGATTCTTTACAGATAAAGACAAAGCTGCAGCACATATTACAGCAGGCGCTAAGCGTGTAGTGATTTCTGCACCAGCAACTGGCGATTTAAAAACTGTTGTATTTAATGTTAACCACGCAATTTTAGACGGAACAGAAACCATTATTTCTTGCGCATCATGTACCACTAATTGTTTGGCTCCAATGGCTAAAACATTAAATGACCATTACGGCATTGTTACAGGTTTCATGACAACTATCCATGCTTATACCAATGATCAAAATACTTTAGATGCACCACATCCAAAAGGCGATTTGCGTAGAGCAAGAGCAGCAGCAGCAAACATTACACCAAATAGTACCGGTGCTGCAAAAGCAATTGGTCTAGTATTACCTGAATTAAAAGGCAAATTAGACGGAAGCGCACAACGTGTTCCAACTATCACCGGATCATTAACTGAGTTAACTTCTATTTTAACTAAAAAAGTTACCATCGAAGAAATTAATGCAGCAATGAAAGCAACTAGCAACGAAAGCTTTGGATATACCGAAGACGAAATTGTAAGCAGCGATATCATTGGTATCCATTATGGTTCTTTATTCGATGCAACCCAAACTAAAGTAATTACTGTTGGTGATACCCAATTAGTAAAAACAGTTAGTTGGTATGATAATGAAATGAGTTATGTGTCTCAATTGGTTCGCACAGTAAAATATTTTGCTGGATTAATCAAGTAGTACTAAATATATTCTATTTATAAACCGCAGAGACGTTGGTGCCGAGTTGATTTTCTCTGCACCATCCCGACTCTGCGGTTTTTTAATTTTAAAACAAATGATCATGAGCCAATTTTCTGACCACAATTTTCAAAATCAAAAAGCGCTAATTCGTGTTGATTTTAATGTTCCATTAAATGCCGAATACATTATTACCGATGATAATCGTATGCGTGCAACCATACCAACTATTAAAAAAATATTGGCAGATGGTGGCAGTGTTATTTTAATCAGTCATTTGGGTCGTCCAAAAGATGGACCTACCGAAAAATATTCATTAAAGCATTTGGTGGAACATTTAAGTGAATTATTAGGTGGTGTAACCGTAAAATTTGCAGATGATTGTATTGGAATTGCAGCATCAGAGCTTGCTGCTTCATTAAATGCCGGCGAAGTATTGTTATTAGAAAATTTACGTTTTTACAAAGAAGAAGAAAAAGGCGATGTAGATTTTGCACAAAAATTAAGCAAGCTTGGCGATATTTATGTTAACGATGCATTTGGTACTGCACACCGTGCACATGCATCCACCGCTGTTATTGCGCAGTTTTTTTCTGCCGATAAAAAAATGTTTGGATTGGTGATGGAAGGAGAGGTAGCTAGTGCCGAAAAAGTAATGCACAAAAGTGAAACGCCTTTTACCGCAATTATAGGCGGAGCAAAAGTTTCTGATAAAATTTTAATTATCGAAAACTTATTACAAAGGGCTACCGATATTATTATTGGAGGTGGAATGGCTTATACATTCATGAAAGCACAAGGCGGACAAATTGGCAATTCACTCTGCGAAAACGACCGATTAGATATGGCAAATGAATTGTTAAAAACAGCCGCATCAAAAGGCGTAAACATACACTTACCAAGTGATTCAATTATTGCAGATGCATTTTCTGCCACTGCAAATACTTCATCGGCGCCAAGCAATAGTATCCCCGACGGATGGATGGGCCTAGATATTGGCGAAAACGCTGCTGAACAGTTTTCAAATGTTATCAAACGTTCTAAAACCATTCTTTGGAATGGTCCAATGGGTGTTTTTGAAATGGAAAAATTTCAACACGGCACAAAGGCAATAGCCGTTGCAACAGCAGCAGCCACTAAAAATGGGGCTTTCTCATTAGTAGGCGGAGGTGATAGCGTTGCGGCGGTAAACCAATTTGGTTTTGCCAACCAAGTAAGTTACGTATCAACAGGTGGCGGTGCTATGTTAGAGTATTTTGAAGGCAAATCATTGCCAGGAATTGACGCTTTAACACAAAAATAATTTTCGTAAATCATTAAATCTCTGTTAATGAGTAATCTTAGCAAGGTTTTTGTTAACTAAACTATGTAAATTCATTAAAGAAAAAATAAATTACAACAATGAGCACAAAAAATTTAGTCCTTATCGGAATTGCTGCAGTAGTAGTATTACTTGCTGGCTGTGGTTGGAGTGGATACAATGGTTTAGTACAACAAGACGAAACAGTGAGTCTTGCTTGGAATAATGTACAAAGTGATTACCAACGCCGCGCAGATCTAATACCAAACTTAGTTAGCACCGTAAAAGGGGAAGCCAACTTCGAGCAAACAACTTTAACCAATGTTATTCAAGCTCGTGCAAGTGCTACTCAAATTAAACTAGAAGCAAAAGACCTTAGCCCAGAAAAAATTCAACAATTTCAGGCAGCTCAAGGACAATTGTCTCAAGCTTTGGGTAAACTATTAGTGGTTACTGAAAATTATCCAAACCTAAAAGCGAACGAAGCTTTTAGAGGATTGCAAGCGCAACTTGAAGGTACCGAGAACAGAATTAAAGTTTCTCGTAACGACTTCAACGCAGCTGTTGCAGCCTATAATATTAAAGCACGTTCATTTCCTATCAATCTTTTAGCTAATATCACTGGCTTTAAAGTAAAAGAAGGATTTAAAGCAGATGCTGGATCAGAAAAAGCACCTGAAGTAAAATTCTAAAATCGATCCATGTTCTCCCCATTCAAAAAGAAAGCAGTTGATTATTTTTCAGCTGAACAAAAAGAACAAATCGTACAAGCAATCCGCGCCGCTGAGTTAAAAACCAGCGGCGAGGTGCGTATATATGTAGAAAGTCATTGCACGTATATCGATCCATTAAGGCGTGCCAAAGAATTATTTGAATCATTAAATATGCACCAAACAGAAGCTCGTAATGCAGTGCTGGTATATGTTGCAATGAAAGACAAACAATTGGCTGTTTTTGGCGATGAAGGTATTCATCAAAAAGTAGGAGATGCATTCTGGAAT
>Ga0214919_10001334_pt1 | contig 40692 bp, 41 predicted proteins | sample LL1503_MetaG_FD_177994 | JGI IMG/M metagenome (GOLD analysis project Ga0214919, IMG submission 177994) | Freshwater microbial communities from Lake Lanier, Atlanta, Georgia, United States - LL-1503 | ecosystem: Environmental > Aquatic > Freshwater > Lake | place: USA: Georgia | collected...
TAGATGAACGTTTACCTATTTTTATTACCTTTCTATAACCATGTTTATATGTTTTAACTAATTTTCCCGGTCTAATATCTTGAATCTTACAATATTCTTCTTTCATATTTGAATAACACAATATATCTGTCCCTTCATTAAAACAAGATATTGTACTGGACAAAATACTTGGTATTTGAATGTCATTATTTATACCGGTCACATTACCATCAGTATCTATATTACTACTACTAATTGGTAGTGTTACTGAAAATAAATTTGGATATAGAGGACCTGTTGCTTGAAATTTTTCTACACGTGTATTTTCAAATCCTTCACCTGCGTACAATGTCATATTTGGTATTGCATTTACTTCGGGTAATTTTTTTTCATATACGAATACTACATCTTCCGATGTAACTATATTTTTACGAAAGTAACCATAATACGCGATTGTAATACTATCTTTATTAAAATTAGAATCATTAAATCCATTACCACTACCATTTGTAGTTTGATTCTGAATAGGAAAACTTATTAAAATGTGAGATTTAGTATTATTACTTGTTAATGGTATTAATATATCTTCAGATGGAATAACCAGACCATCTGGCATAGGCATAGTAGTATTAATAATTTGTGTTTTAATATTTGCCAGATCATTATTTTTGTTTTTTGTCTGAGGTGGCGATGAAGTGGTTATATCTAAATTAATAATATTTTTACCGTTTATTAATTGGCATTTTACACCATCTGTAGTACCATTATATTGAATATGTATATTAGATATAAACATATTGGATAATATTGATGATTCATTAGTATAATTAGATTTCAATGTTAATAAAGTTTGAGTATTATTTGTATCTATATTCGGCGATGTAGTAGATTGATTCTTTTTTAATATTGCATTTGATTGACACAATATAGTACTATATATATTTGTAATGTCTTTCATATCATATTTTAATTCATAACTAGGTTTTATTTTAGGACTATCTATGCCTTTTAATAACATAGGTGATCCTATAGATATAAATTTATAAATAATACCTAATTTGGGTATTTGAAAAACAGTACCAACTGGAATAAGTGTATCACCACCGTCAATACTTATATCATTATTATTTCTAGTTATATTAATTAATGGTTTTGGATCCACACCAGATGTATTTGTATTTGATTCAGAATCTACTAGACTTACTACTTGACCTGATATTAATGGTATAGCAATTATATTATTAGGTTGTTGTGTTAAAACATCTTGATTAATTTTAAACTCACCATTATCTTTCTTTACCATTGTAACAAAATTAATTATTGTATCAGGTTTTATAATATTACTCAATTCAGGGTTTTTTTCCAAATAATATGTATTTAATCGAGTATCTACATTTGGTATAAGGGTTGAAGTGTTTATTGTAGTCATGGAATTATCAGTACCATTTAATTTAGATGCTAAATCGGTAAAATAATCATCATCTAATGGTTTATTTAGAGTTGTGTTTTTCAAATCGGTTAAAGAGTCTTTGATTTCTTTTGTGTATTTTATCGATTTAAAATAATTATACACTATAATATGGTTTTGAGGAGAATATTCAAACATTCCACCATCTGAAACATCAGAATCTGATAATGCGAATTGTACTGTAAATAATTTATTATACTGTGTTAGAGGTGTCTCATTAATAATAGCTCTTTGAGATGATGTTGAGTTATTAATAATAGGTGGGGGTATTTGTATTGTTGTTGTTGTAGGGTCATTAATAATAGGTGGCGGTATTTGTATTGTTGTAGTTGTAGGGTCATTAATAATAGGTGGCGGTATTTGTATTGTTGTTGTAGTAGGGTCATTAATAATAGGTGGCGGTATTTGTATTGTAGTAGTAGTAGGGTTATTATCCGGAAATATATTTATATCATTTGTATATATTTTATTTAATATGTTTATAGTTGAACCGGCAATATATTTTATACCAATTCCAGTAGAATTTACTGTTAATATAGCATTTTTTGATACAGTAATTTGTGAAGAACTTAGCTTATTATCTATACCAGTACCTCCTGAATTGTTAATATTTAATGTACCACCCGTTATATTAATTTTTTTTCCATTCGTTATACCAGTACCCACGAGATTCGTTATATTTAAAGCACCTTTTACCATATTAATTGTCCCTTCGTTTGTAATACTCTTCGCAAAACCAAAATTCAATTTATCATTAGTACAATTTAATATACCTCCGTTTATATTTATAATCGAATCAGATGATACCTGTATACCAGACACATTACTAGTACATACACCACCATTTATATTAAGAGATGAGTAGTTAATCAAATTTAGTCCGTAGGAATTTGCTTCTATTTTAACTTGACCAGACATAAGTGTAATTGTCGACTCGTTCAGCATAGTCTGCGGTGGAATAGTTATAGATTCTGTTTGCCCAATTTGAATAATAATATCAGTATTTAATATTTCCTTAAAAAACATATAATTTATTGCTAGATTATTTAAATAATTCTGTGCACTTACTGAATCAGTAAATTTCATTTGAGTTTTTTCAAAATTTTCAATTTGTTTAATAGGAGGAAATCTACTACCTATTAATTGGGTAATATTATTATCAGAATCTCTAGTATTTTCACTACAATAACCATAAAAAGACACATTAATCTTGTCATTAAAATAATTACTACCAAATTTACTAACAGTAGATGATATAGAATTAAAATCAATCGATATGGCTGATCTTTTTTCAGTTAATGTGGGGATTATTGCGGTGTCGATCATTTTATTTATACTTAAAGTTAATGGCGCTTTGTCAGTACTATATTCGATTGGAATATACTTATAATTATTATTATAATTATCATTATATTGAAATTGCGCATTCATAATATTACTTGGATTATCATATTGAATATGGAGATTGGTAATAAACAAATTATTTTGTATTAACTTACTATTAGGAGGAATGATATCACCATAACCATAAATAAATGATAATTTAGCAATATTATCTGTATTATTTACAATATATTCATTTTTATATTTTTCATTAAAATAATACGAAGATAAACTGAAACAATAATAATCTATATGACTATCATTATAATCAAAAGGTATTATCTCGTTCATAAAATTATCTCTGATCTTCATATTATTAAATCTTTCTGATTTTTTAGTTGGTTTATTAAAAAATACAAAAAATATTGATATCAATATTAAAATTAAGATAATAATAATTAATATTATATCCATTATATAATATTAATTATAAAAAAATAAGATAATTATAAAAAATTTCTATATTAATTCTTTTTTGAATTCTAACATATTAACTATATTCTTATCAACTTCGCTAAATCCCATCATTGCACCATACCAACACCCAGCAATAGTACCAATTGTATCGCTATCGCCAAAATGTAAAGTAGAATTAAAAACAAGACTTTCCCAATTAATTTTTTTATTATGATATGACATCAATATACTATCATATGCAATTATAGTTGCACTAACCCCTGTATATCCAAAATAGTTAAAATCTATATCATGTTTATTTTCATAAAGAACATCAATCAGACTAGCAAATCTTTCACTCGCAAATGTAAATTCATTTGATTTAATATCATAATTGGGGTGACGAATCTCTCTATATTTATACCATGGTGTCCAAAACTCTTCTTTATCTTTCACATACTCTTTATAAATTGATAGTTTTTCTATTATTTTATCAATGGTATTATTTTCATTTAATTCTAATAATTTCTCACACCATTTTTCTGGATGAATATTATTTATTGCGTAGAAAGTAAAAAGTGCTGTTACCATACCACCCAAAAAACCAAGTGGGTAGTTATGGGTCAATCTACTTGCCATTATAGAGACTTCTATTATCTTATTTACATCAGTAAAATGTATACCAATATAGTGGGTACGCATAGCAGCGCCATTACCACCCATCTTACTAGAATAAATAATTCGATCCATATTATTGTATTTTGATAATAATCGTAATGATATCAGGGTGGTATTACCAGCAAGTCTTTTTTTATCTTCTAATAGTGGTAGAATTTTAACATATTCATCTATAAAATTATTAATACTCCCGCCTTTTTTACACGCTTTCATAGTTGCTATCATCATAATTGTATCATCACTTGCTTTCCACCGACTTAAATCTATTTTAAATCCACCCAAAGCAAAGAAATGATGAACTATCTCATAATTAATAAGCATAGCATCTTTCAATGTATTAATTTTCATATTAAAATTAAATTCCCATGTTCCATTATTAAATCCAAGTGTATCTAAATATGATCCCAATATAAGCGATGCGTTTATTTTATCTTTTATATTAATCTTGTCCATTTCTATTTATAAAGAGATATAAAATAAAATTTATATTTAAATATAATAATGGAAAATAATAACCAATATTCTTTTAATAATCTTGAATTTAATTTATACGAATTGTTAGATCTTCCTATCTCCTGTTCAACAGAAGATGTTAGGAAAAAATTTAAAAAAATAGTAAAACGATTTCATCCAGACAAAATATCTGAATTGGAAGAGAAATTGTATTATAATATAACAATAGCAAATCACATTCTTTCAAATGAAGAATCTAGATCCAAGTACAATGAATGGTTACTCAAAAGTAATAAAAGTCATAGTACTTTAAAAAATAATTTTGGTAAAGAATTAGATGAAGTACGACAATATTTCCCATCAAACATAAAAGACGCACAGGTTGGTTTTATGAAAGCGTCGGAATATTTACAAAACCGCCATGGGGATTTCAAAGAAGACACTAGAAAAATTTCATCAATTTTTAAAGAAAAAGAAAAGATTAGAAATAATATACCTAATATATCTAAAGAAAATTTTTCAGACATGAAAGATTTTAATAGTAGATTTGTTGAAAGAAAAACAAACGGTGTATATAATAATACACTTGTTAAATCTGATAATAATATAGTTGCTTATCAATTTAAGAGTGGTAATTTTGCTGAGTTAAAAGATTTTGATAAAATGTATATCAAAGATTCTAGTTTAGAATATATATTCTCTTTATTACCTATAAATGATACGATTGATTATGGTGATATAACCGAAGAAAAATTAGGAAATAAAATAAATGATTATAATAATATTACACGTAATATTAATAAATTTACGTTAGATGATTTAGGCATATAATTATATTATATTATATTATATAATGGTTAAAGCGTCTGATTTAATAAAAGAACAACAATCGAGAGATAAAGATAAAGAAAAAATTTTTGAAAAAATATACACACGAATTGAAAATAAAATAGTCAAGGCAAGTAAATCTAATTTGTATGAATGTTATTGTGAGATTCCTGAGTTTCTTCTCAATATTCCTCTATATAATTTACTCGATTGTAAAATGTACATAATTAAAAAATTAAAAAAGAATGAATTTAATGCAATTTCGTATTCATATAATACTATTTTTATTTCATGGAAATTGAACTAATTTAAATAAATTAGTATCTTTTGGCATAACATATAAATTATCATGCATATATTTTTGAGTCAAAGATAATGGGTTTTTATAATTATTAAAAATAGATACAAGTATAATTATTATTAATACTATTAATATAATAAAAATTATCATTAATATATCTTTTGATATACTAAACGATAATCCAAATATATTTATTGGAATTTGTTGATCTTGTGTAAATAATTCTTTAAAATTTTCTTTACATAAACTGCAATTTTTCATATGAGAAATAAAATTAGATAAATCTTCAGTGTTAGTATAGTGTTCATGTGTATGTTCATGCTTATTTTCATGTTCATGCTTATTTTCATGTTCATGCTTATTTTCATGTTCATGCTTATTTTCATGTTCATGTTCATGTTTATGTTCATGTTTATGTTCATGCTTACGATCATTTGTACTAAAATTTTCAATAGATAGTTTTTCAACAGGTATTTCTTTTATATTTGTTAATTTTTCAATTGGGAAATTTTTTATCGATTTATCACTAGATACTTCCATATTTTCTAATTTCCCACTTGAAACTTCTCTTATTTCATTATTTATATAGTCAATTTTATTTTCATTATTTTGAAAATTTTTATATATTTCTTTTTCACTTGTATTACCCCAAGCATCATTTATGTTTGAATATTGTATCATTAATATATTTTAACTTAGATAAAAGTTTATCGTTTAATATTAAAGAAAAGAATATTAAATATTATATATGGCATCGGATACTAGTTCTGACTTAAATATAAATTTATTAGAAAATAAACATAACACTATACCTATTAAGAAAGACGCTACTGAAACAACCGATTTCTATTTAAATTTAGCAGCAAATCCATCTAAAACTTTAGTTGATTCTGTTGAAACTTCGTCATCTTTACATTATAACAATGATGATAGTGATAGCGATGATGTATCAGGTGATGATTCAATTATATCTAAACACTCTATTAAAAATTCTGACGTGATGAATGAAAGTTTTAACAATGAATCAGTTGAACGAAAACGGAAAACATCAAAACACAAATCCTCTAAACATAAATCTAGGAAATCATCAAAACATAGATCAGATAAATATAATAATTCATCTGAATCAAATATATCATCTTCGAAAGCAAAATACCATAATGTAACAATTACTCCTGATAATAAAAATATCAAACCACCTATGTCAACACAAGATATTCGAATGAAGAAAATTGATTTATTAAGAAAATTAAGTGAAATTAAAACAAAAGGTTATAAATTAAGTAAAGAATATGATTTTAATTCGTCAATTGATGAAATGGAATATGAATATGATTTATTAAAAAAATTTGCAGAACGAAGAAATGGTATAAAATTATACAAAAATACTATATTGAATGTATCAAATATTATCGAATTTTTTAATAATAAATATGATCCTTTTGGATTTAAATTAGAAGGATGGTCTGAACATATGAATATAGAAATTGATAGTTATGATGATGTAATGGAGGAATTATATGAAAAATATAAAAGTAAAGGTAAATCAATGCCTCCAGAACTTAAATTATTATTATTAGTCGGAGCATCAGCAACTGCTTTTCATTTTTCAAAATCATATCTGTCAAATGTACCTGGAATGGGTGGTATAATGAACGCTCAACCAGAAATTGTATCAAAAATAATTAATAATAAAAAACCTAGTCAATTTATGTCAGAGCAAGAATTAAATATTATGAAACAAAAACAAGAAATACAAGAAAAGGAGAAAGCGATGAAACAAAAGTTACGACAACAAACGCAGCAACAACCATTTCAGCAACAACAACCATTTCAGCAACAACAACCATTTCAGCAACAACCATTTCAACAACAACCATTTCAACAACAACCATTTCAACAAGAAACACAGCAACAATATAAAGCACCTATAAATCCAAATAAAATAAATCCAATTAATACAAATCCAACTAAAGTAAATCCAACAAAAGTAAACTCAACTAAAGTAAACCCAACTAATACAAATTCAACTAAAGTAAATCCAACTACAATAAATAATAAAACATCAGTGAATAATTTTCAGAATTCTCACCAATCAGTAAATTATAATGATGCACCTCCTGCTGATCCATCAAATAAAATATATAGTGGAATACCATTACGTGTTGTTCCTTCATCTGATCCGCGAGATATGGTACAACCGCAACAACCCTCATTAAATAAAAAAACTATTAAAAAGTCAGAATCAGTAAAAGAAATACTAAGTCGTCTTCATAATAGGGAAATAGATACAATTGAGACACAAGATGAAACATCTACTATGAATAATGATAGAATTATATCAGATACATTAACTGATTCTGCCAAAAGTAAAGGGAAAAAAAAGAAGAGTTTAATGACTGTGACCTAAAACAGACTTGATTGTAAATTATTATAGTCATAGGAAGACCATTTTTTCATTATAACTTAAAGATATGCACTGCAAAATATATAATGGAAAATCAAGAAAATATAGTTAAAAGAGGTCGTAAACCAAAGAAAACACTACAGGTATTAAAAAAATTTATTGAAAAAGAATCACCTATTATTGTTCATTTACCAATTGATTATTCTGATATAATAGATGAAGAAAATAATGATATATTTATAAAACACGAATCATTTAATAATACGAAAGATAATAATATAAATGAACGAGAAAATAAATTATTGAAAACTAAGATTGAAGAGTTAAATGATAAATTAAGAAAATATGAAAAAACGCAGAAACCTAGTGTTATTCCAATATATAATAATACATCAAAATGTTGGTGGTGTAGATATAGTTATAATAATATTAGTGTTGAATTACCTGAACATTTTTTTAGTAATATGTTTTATAGTATTGGTAATTTTTGTTCATATAATTGTGCATGTGCATATAATATTGATATTAATGATGAGAATGTATCAAAAAGAAATTCATTATTACATCTATTATATAAACAGACATATAAGGAAGATACGATTATAAAACCAGCATGTTCATGGAAAATTTTAAAAGATAATGGTGGATCGATAAATATAGAAGAATTTCGTGAAAATTTTATATCAAATAAAATGAATTATTTGTATATAAGACCACCGTTTGTATCACGTATATCTTACATTGAAAAAATACCCATAAATGATAACATTGAAATTATAAAAAGTAATGATTATTTATTAAAAAGATCTAAACCATTAAATAGTACTAAATATTCACTCGAATCAACAATTGGATTAAAGAAAATAGTGAATAAAAATAATATTGATATATAAAAATAATATTATAAAAATATTATTTTTATAATATTATTTAAAAAAAATATACTATATTTGTATATGTCATCAAGTTCAACAAATAATGCAAAGAAATGGGAACAAAAGTATATTAAATATAAAATTAAATATAATACTATTAAAAAAGAACTTGCCTCACTTATTGGTGGCAGTTCATTTATACCAGTATATAATAAGTGTTATGAATTATGTATTGATTATGAATTAACTGATAATAATTTATTTCAAGCAATAACTAAAACGAGTTCATTTATAGATGATAAACAATATGCATATGATTGGATGAAACTATCAAAAATGTATATTTCTTTATTGGATTTATATTTTAATTCTGAACATAAAGCATATAAAGATTTTTTGACATCTAATAAACAAGGATTGCCTTCAATTGAAGAAATTACATCTAAATTGGATAAATGTATTAAAGATAAATTCAATGGATTACAGTTATTAAACAATAAGGATAAACCTCAATTTGAATCATCTGGTGACCAAGATTTATTTTTAAGTGCATGTTTTAAATTATCTGGTAACCCATCTCAAGTATTTAACCAAATGGTTGATTGTGTGGTAAAAGTATTTTCAATGGGGAAAGGTTTCGATAAACGTGAATATAATGTAAATGGTAAAAAAATAGTTGGATTATTCATTGATAATATCGAATTTGCTTGTTACCAAAAGTTTTACGAAGAAACAAGTGATTGTATCGATATAAGAGTTGCCAGTATGAATTTAGAAGATTATTATGACAATATTATTGATAATACTGAATTAAAAATTAAAATTAATAAAGATATAATCGATGTAATACAATTAAATAAAATTCCAGTAATCCCTGCACCTAATAGTAATATAACATCAATATTTAAAACTGTCGTAACTTTAGACGATAATTTCTTGGGAACTAATATACAAACACCATCTATTAAGACTTCTGTACAATCTAATACAACTATAAAAACACCTCCCGTACCACAACCTAGAAATACAACCCCTGTACCTGTACCACATGCGGCAGATACTACGCCACACGAAAAATTTCTTGGTATATTTTAATAACCATTCATAGCAGCGTACATACCTTGAAGAAAGCAATCTGCCATATCATCTTTTTTCTTATGACTATTAAACACATTTAACCATTCAGGAAATTGTCGTATCATCTCAGTACAATATTTAATTCCAAGTTGTTTAGTTAATTTATACGTTTTACTATCATCGCCTTTTAATTTAACTAATTCCATTGTATCACCATTATCTGCTAATTTTAATTTATTACTTGGAGACATAAAACGTACTGATTTTATTGGGGATTTAGTCCTCTCTTTGTCAAACATTCCCCTAATCATATAATAATCATATACAGTTCCGGATATAGTTTTCATTCGTGGATTTTTAAATGCTGGTTGATTTTCAACTACCACAGTGTCACAATTTAATAAATTAGAACGTTTTTCTAACTCATTTATTAATCTGTATCTAAAATCATCCATGCTTTGTGAAGCAATCGTTTTTGTAGTATGGCGAACCATTTTATATTTACTGCATATATTCTTATATTTTGCTTTTCCATGAACAGTACAATAAAATTCATTTGTTATAATTTCATTGTATTTACTTTTTTTACCACATAATGATTTTCCCTCATGTGAACAAGTCCCCGTATTATTATCAGTAAAAATAGTTTCAAACTCAGGAATAACTATATCTATCAATTTACTATGTTTTTTACAACTAAATGTATTAGTATGTTCTTGATACAGTGTTGGTGGTTTAGAGCATTGATGGCATTTAATTTTATCACGATCTGTTAAATTAATTATCCCCCAATCAAGAATTTTATATTTTTTAGTTTCACTATTGTAATCAATCAAACAAAAAGCAAGATTAATAATACCGACATCCCACGATAGTATTTGCATTATATTTATATTATGTATTCTTTTATTTATATATAAAAAATTTGATTTATATATCATTTAAATAACAAGTATATAATGTTAATACAAAAAATGTCAAATGAAATAGATATTAGTATGTTTAATACCGATGAATTGAAATTAACTTTATTCTACTCTCTCTTGAATAAATCAACACATAATAAAAATTTTATATCATCTGATGCTGATTTAACACAGTACGATTTAGCGTTGAAATGTATTAAGCGTGGTTATATTGACCGATTTAATGGTCGTGTATTTAAGAGTAATATAAGTGGTGATATGATGGAAACTGGATTATATAATCGTGACAATGGAAATGGTGTTGCGGAACAAATTATTCGATCAATTAGAACTGAATTAGGTATATAAAGACATTCGCGAACAATACAAAGGAAAATTGATTTTTACACCTCTGCACATTTAAAACGCCGATTTTTAGACATTGTAATTTTTAAGTTTCCATGTCATTCGTGAGGTTTTCTTTAGATATGTTGTATCTCTTTATAATAAATATTTTAAATATAAAATTAAATATATTAATTTACAAAAGACTATTTTATGAAATTATAAAAGTTTTTTCAAATTTAAATATTTTATTTTATATTCTCCATATAATTTTTTTAACATTAATTCTGTTGTTGTATGACCATTTACTGCTCTTATATCATTGTATTTAATTAAATTTTTTATAGTTGTATTAACATTTTCAATTTGTTTAATTGGTATACTATTATTTTTACCTCCTCCTCCTTGTCTACATCGTGCTTTCCAATGTAGTATATTTACATATAATGCTTCTGCTGACGGTGAATATAATTCTGTTGTATCATTTAATAAATCATTAAACCGAGTCATAAAATGAATAAAACTAGAATTTACTACTATACCTGGTAATGCTTGTTGAACTATTGGAATTGGAGTTTGTAGTAATTGTGTTACATAAGCTTTCACATTACGATGAAATATTATTGATATATTTACATAATTTGCTACATTTTGATGATATAATTGATTTGTACATATTGACAATCTTTCATTAAAAATATTTCTAGTTATTTGTGTTTGTACTAACATTATATTATCTACTACAAATAATTGACAGTTTAATAAGTGATCTATTTGATCTTTTAATGCTTGTAATATAAAACTTTTATATAAATCTTTTTCATTTTTAGGAGTTAATGGCTCGCAATAATTTATATTATATTTATTATGCATTTGATCTTTATCATAAATTGGTCTATAACATCTTATATCTCTTATATTATATGAAGAAATATCTGATGATATTATTGATATAAAATAATCTAATAAATTACTTAAACGTCCTAATACGGATGTTACACCTTCACGATTCTCATTACTTTCAGCATCTAAACTTCTTAATATGCTATTTCCATCAATACCACTTTCATTATAAATCTTAACAAAATTATAACGAACCCAATGTTCAATTGATTTAACATTTATATTTTTCCCAATATTATATTTAAATAATAAACCTTCAACCTGAATATCACTGTATGGACTAGCGTGACTTGCTCTAATATTAAATGACATAAATGGATAGACCATATTTGCTCTTAAATGATTTGTAAAACCATCTGAAATATAATATGGTATTACTGCTTCTGATGTTTCTTGTGATCTTTTATTTAAATATTTTATTTGATACATTATTACTTTTGAATCTGTCATATTTGGATCTCTTATCAAAAATGATTCAATTGGAGTTAATGTTATTTCTTCATTATATAAATCTAATGTTATTTTTTTATACATTTAATATATATATATTAAATATAAATAAATTAAATATAAATAAATTATATTCATTTCTATTTAATTATATATGCCACTAGAATATGAATACATGAACAATCGGTATAATAAACGTTTCAGTTCAATTAATGCTAAATTCATTTCAAGATTGCTCATTTGTTAATTTTTTATTTAATTATAAAATCGGCGTTTTAAATGTGCGATGGTGTAATAGACGGTTATGTTCTATTATAGGGAGGATTGCTATGCAACCCTCCCTATAAAAATTGATTATTTCAATTTAAATAATATCTACATATAATACTATAAATGTCACTCGAATTAATTGTTGGACCAATGTTTTCAGGCAAATCATGCGAAATATTGAGACGAATTAGGATGTTAAAAGTTCTTAAGAAAAAGTATTTAGTAGTCAAACCATCTATTGATACTAGGTATGATGAAAATATGATTGTATCGCATAATATGGAAAAAGAACCATGTACCAGATTAAAAAAACTAGTAGATATTTATGATATAAATAAAGATATTTTTGATAAAGTTGATACTATTTTAATAGATGAAGGACAATTTTTTGACGACTTGTTGGTTATAGTTAAAAAATTGGTAGAGAAAGATAATATTAATGTAATAGTCGCGGGATTGATAGGCGATTATAATAGACAAAAATTTGGACAAATATTAGATTTGATGCCATTTTGTGATTTAGATAAAATTAAATTTTTAACTGCTCTATGCGTTGATTGTATGGATGGAACATCTGCTAGTTTTAGTCACCGAAATAATATATCAGATGAACAAATATTGATTGGTTGTGGTGATATATACAGTAGTATTTGTCGAAAACATTATATTGAACATAATAATAGTTCTATTATTCCAACGCATGAAAAATCATCTATGAGATTGTCCAAGGGACACGCAGCAGCAAATATTTATAATGGTACTATTTCCCAACTAACAATAGATTGGTCATATGATGCTGTCTATTTTAAATATAAAGATAATGATAGTATTATATTATCAGTGGGACCAAGTACATCAACACACGAGATTGAGAAAATTAATACATCTGAAATAATAACAGAATTTAAATCTCTTTATATTTATGCAAAAAATAATCTTACAGGATATTCAACTAATTCAGATAAAGCATTAGGTAAAATTGCTAAGATTGTTGAAAAATTTATTTATTTTTAATTTCAGTTTTAATATATCTAATACCTTTTACAATATGTTTTTTTTTATTAATTCCCAGTCTAATCATTATATTATTTTTATTTGTCGGTGAATAAGGAATATCCATATAAATATAATTAGAAAATAAAAATTGATTGACATCCAAATATAACGATAATATCGCTATATTTGTAAGATGTCTATACTACTTTCTTTAGAATAGATAAAGATAAAATCTTTTTCTATACAAATAAAAATTGATTTATACTATTTAAAGAATGTACTTAAAGAATAAGACTCATAATAATATAAGAATGACATTGTGGGACTCTTATGATTTTAAAGATTATATTACAGTAGACAAGAATATTTTTAGTCTACCAATAGGTGTATCAATCTCAACTATGTGCGGAAAGGCAAAATTAGGATCTGATTTAGATCTCGATACAATTAAAAAATATTTACCTTTATCAACAGATGATATATTGACAGTTAAAATGAGTAAAATTGATATGAGAACATTGATACCAACAAAGAAGAAAAAACGACGAACTAAGAAAATAGTTAAAGTAAAAAATAATCCATTTTATAATCAAATTACTGTTGTAATCAGAGTAAATGAAGGTAACTTTACTGATTTAAATGATGAGAAAAAAATAAATGTAAAGTTATTTAGAAATGGTAGTATTCAAATATCCGGATTAATTAATATCAAGAATACAAACAGAGCACTTAATAAATTAATACATTGTCTTAGTATGACAAAGGCAAGAAGAAATAATAACGTGATTGAAGAGATAGTATTTGTAAAAGATGTTCCAAATCTAAATATTACTGATTTTCAAATTTATATGATTAATTCAAATTATAAAGTGAATATGATTATAGATAGAAATAAATTATTCAATTTATTATTAATGAAAAAGATTAAAGCATCTTATGAAAAATGTATTAGGGCGTGTGTGATTATCAAATATGTTCCACCTACTGACAATCTTGAAGAAAAAGAGATTAGTATATTTATTTTTGAAAAAGGTAATATTATAATCACTGGTGCTCGAAATCATTCACATATAATAGATTCATATAACTATGTAAATACAATATTATTACAACATTCAGATGATATTGTAAAGAAAGATGATACGATAGAAGGTAATTTATTATTAAAATTATATGATGATATTTTTAAAGAAAATTCTCATAAATTAGATTCATTATCACTATCTAATGTAGATAATTGGCAAAATAGTAGTGAAAAAATATTAGATATAAATGGACGTAAAAAAACAGATACTAAGAATTCTTCTTCACATGTTTAATAATCATCTGATTGTGTTATAACTTCTTTTATATTATCATCCAAATATACAGTATGTTCATATTGACAAGACATATCACCTTTCATACCATATACAGATGGATAAATTGTTATCATTCCTTTTTTTATATAATCATCTATGTTATTTATATTATAATATTCCAGATGACTATCTGAAAAAATTAAATAATTAAAAATTTTATATAATGGATTCGTATCATTATGAAATTGTGGTTTTATACGATAATTATTTTTTTCCGGTCCATCATATATCTGTGTATTCATGATAGTTGCAAAAGGTTCAATGGCATAAATACCTCGTTTAAAGCGTGTCATATTACCCACTGGTTTATTCGCAACATGCTCCCCCCCGTGAATATTATATTGTTTGATATTATGACCACCACAATCATTTATTACTTTAAGAGTATGATATTCATTTTTATAGTAAATTTCATATGAAGTAATTATTTCATTTATTATACTACTAACATCATCGATTGGTGTATCTATACCTACTATTTTTAAAGCGTGATCCAGAGCATCTTTAGTTGCAATATTAAGTACATCATAATCTGGATTAAAATAAATAGTACTAGATGAATCAACAATCCAACCATTTACATGGACTCCAAAATCTATTTTTAGATTATCATTATATGTTAATATTTTTTTATCTTTGTAAGGAGAATAATGAGCAACTATGTTATTTTCATTATTACTCATAGATGGGATTGGAGGAAATCCTATTCCTCCATTATATCCAGTATTTTTTGTATAATGTCGTATTCGATTATTGATTAATTTAGATAAATCAATTAAATCTAATCCTGGTTTTAAATATGGACGCATATCTCGTCTTACCATTTTATGTATAGATCCCGCCATTCTTAAACTTTGCAAACAATCTTCATTACCTGATATAACAAAATCTGTATTCATTGTCGTAATATTACTATGAGGATAAACACCACGTAAAATACCATCATACATCGTACTATGAGTATTGGTAAATTGACTATTAGTTTTTTTATTTTTGTTTAATAAAAAAATAATAATAATTATAACAATTAATATAATTGAAATAATTAAATATAATATAGTGTTATTTAACATTATATTATATTAGAAAACATTTTACTCCAATTCTAATTCATGTTTTATCATAATCATAGTATAAACACACTTTATTTTTATTAAGCATATTAATATGAATAAAGTGATCATAATAACATCTAAAATCTTATCCATTAATATAATATTATATATAGTAAATATATATAATATCAATATTTTATTAATAACACACTTGTTTGTCTGTGCTCATATGTTCACGATCATTCAATTCGGTAGTTTGCCATATTATATCTTCTTTTGATAAACTATAATGAACCATATTATTTACATAAGGATTTTTATCTAATGCAATATCTAAATATGGATTTATAGGATTTCTTTTTTCCAATAAATTATAACCTCTAGTTTGAGGTAATTCTTCTATATAACTATTTGCAACATTTCTAACACGACTCAATACATTATTATTTTTTGTATCTCTTTTCATATTATAATTAAATGTACCAACTTGTTTTTTACCTGCTGATATTTGATCAACACCGCCTCCCATAAGGTCACGTTTAGTTAGATCGGCACATTTTTCTATAGTTTGATTTGGTACAAAATTATCTGCTAATAGTCTGGATTCTCCATGTTCTACTATGAAAGAGGTTGCACCATTATAATTCTTTGCTAGTACTTCTTCAACTACACCACTTCTAGTAATATCATTATTTTTTCGATATGTTGAATCTCTATAACTAGGACCTTGGAATCTATTATCTTCTGTTGTCATACGTAGAGTGGGATTTGCCAATTGATTATTTTCATATAAAATACTTTTTGTAGCAATGACAGATGGACCAAACAATTCATTATCACTTGTTTGCTCGCGAATAGTAGGGTTAGCAATCATATTATTATGATAAAATGATTTATCTACATTATTTCTAGTTCCTGAGATATATGTATTATTACTTAATTCTTCTCTAATAGTTGGATTTGAAATCATATTATTATGATAAAATGATTTATCTACAGCAGAACGATTGTTTGACACATAGGTGTTATCACTTGTTTCTTCTCTAATAGTTGGATTACTTTTCATATCATTAAAATAAAATGATTTATCTACAGCAGAACGATTATTTGATATATATGTGTTATCACTAGTTTCTTCTCTAATAGTTGGATTGCTTTTCATATCATTAAAATAAAATGATTTATCTACCGCAGAACGATTATTTGATATATATGTGTTATCACTAGTTTCTTCTCTAATAGTTGGATTACTTTTCATATCATTTAAATAGACTGGTTTATCTACAGCAGAACGATTGTTTGATACATATGTGTTATCACTCGTCTCTTCTCTAATAGTTGGATTACTTTTCATATCATTAAAATAAAATGATTTATCTACAGCAGAACGATTGTTCGATATATAAATATTATTACTTGTTTCTTCTCTAATAGTAGGATTACTATTCATATCATTAAAATATACAGGTTTATCTACATTACTACGAATTCCTGAAACATAAGTATTATTACTTAATTCTTCTCTAATCGTAGGATTACTTTTCATATCATTAAAATACACAGGTTTATCTACGTTACTGCGAATTCCTGATATATATGTATTATCCGACATATTATCTCTTTGCGTAGGATTTAACATCATATCATTACGGTATTCATTTTTATCATTTGATGAACGAAAACCAGATATATATGTATTTTCACCATATGCTTCTCTTTGTGTAGGATTTAGCATCATATCATTACGATATTCATTCTTATCAGTTGATGATTTGAAACCAGATATATATGTATTTTCACCATATACTTCTCTTTGTGTAGGATTTAGCATCATATCATTACGATATTCATTCTTATCATTTGATGATTTGAAACCAGATATATATGTATTTTCACCATACTCTTCTCTTTGTGTAGGGTTTAACATCATATCATTACGATATTCATTCTTATCATTTAGTGCTCTAGGTGGACCTTCATTTGCCATTAATACACCTCTATTACCATGAAATTCTTCAACAAAAGATCTCCATTCTGGTTTTAAATAAGCACCTGTTGTTTTCAATAAATCATCATTACTACATTGGTCGCGATATGATTTCATTTTAAATTTAGTTATATTAACAGTATCTGGATTAATAGATTGACCTTCGCCATTCTGTCCTGTATTATTCGGTCTATTAGTTGGATCTAAACGTATACTATTAATACTTTTACCTCTTAATTGTTCTAATGTTTTTTCTTTAATTCTAATATCTGCAGTTATTGGAATACCATCAATACTTTCCGGGCGTACATACATATCTTCATTATAATCATTATTTCTGGTAGTTAAAGATTGAGAAAATCTATCTAGATCAATTGAATCTACTATTTTAGTATTACCACCAGTTAAAGCAGATTCATTTTTTAATAGTTCATAAAATGATCCTGGGTTATTTTTAGGTTTTGCATATTGACCGACTATATTGGTATTATAATTATTTATAACAAGAGTATTATCTCGTCTATTACCAAGAGTCTTGACATCTTTTAATAAATCAGCATAATTATTAGGAAACATATTTTCTTTTGTAGGTGTGACAACATATTGCGTTGGAGAATTTAAATAACTAATATTATTATTATAAAAATCTTTATTATCTTGACCTGTTTTAAATAATTCAAATTGATTTTTAAATTTTAAATCCTTATTTCCAATATATTTATTTACAGCCTGTGTTTCAGATACGTTCATTATATTATTATACATTACATTATAATATAATAATATCCATATTACTAGATATTATTATATAAAAATTAAAATTTTGATTTGTAGTAAAATCATATGAGTCAAGATAAAGTGGATATACATATTTATTTACCAACCATATAGGCAGGTTTGGTTTGCGATTTTAGTGGTAATAATCCACTGTATAATTCGGTATAATCATATGCGGTTGGTTTATCTTTAACATTTTTAACATATTCGGTGTTAGTCATATTAAACTTATCTTTCTTAGAATCATATCGACTAGAATCTCCATTACGTGTTGGTGGAAGAAATAAAGTATTGTCTACAACAACTTGTTGATAATTTATAAAAAGATAAGGATTAAATATATATTCCGATGTATCCATTTCACGATAATTGGCAATAGGAAAAGTAAAACGAGTATCTTCATTATTCATTGTTTCTGCAGTATTACATTGTTTGGGTAAATCCACTTTAACATTCATAAAATCAGTATTATTTCGTTCAATGCTATATAATTCTTTATGACGATTTTGTAACTTTGATTCAATATCTACTTTTGATCCTAAATCTAACATCCCTTCTTTCATAGGTCGTGACATTTGAGATTGAGAATTAATAAAACCATTTGAACTGTAACAATATGATTTATTTTCAACTACACTATTATCAATGACTAAAGATAAAGCATTTTTATTAGAATTATCAAATAATTTAGTATCATCTACATCATTATGATGACGAGTAAATTGATAGGCCATATATATAATGTTTAAGAAAATAATTTATATATTTTTAAATATATAAATTATCTATATTAAAAGTATAATCTTATAATATTAGGCGGAGAATAGACTTTTCAAATTTTGAATAGGTGTACTCTTTAAAGTTTCCATATATTTAGTATTATTAATTGGATTAATAAAAGATGCGTCCGTTATATCACGTTCACATAAATAAGGTGGTGAATAATTTAATGTATCAGCAATTTTAGGATTAAATTGATATTTTTCTTTAGGATCTTTTGTTAATTTTCGTGTTAACCCTAAAATATCATTTTCTAAATTTACTCTATCCGCATGTACCGATACATTTGGTTTATCTCCACATACCATACAATTTTCATTAGCATTTATTGCCATCATATAAGACATTGGTTTAGTACTGTCACTAGTTTTAACATTATAAGCACCCATATCATAGAGAGTTCGGTCTGAAGCCATACTATATATTAAATTTAGATAAAAATTATCTCAACTTGGATAAATATTTAATAAAATAATTTATTTTTTTTTCTTCATTTATATTATTAGTAGTTTCAGCAAATTTTGTTAAGAAATTTATTAAAGTATTTATTTGATCTTGTGTTAATCCTACTAATAATTGTGTTTTTTGTTCGTTCGATAATCCAGTAAGAGTATCAATTCTTTCTTGAGGTAAACCTTGTTTTAATTTTGGTAATATTTTCTTAATACTATGATTATTCATCATATTATTAATAGTATCATTAATAGATTGACTATTTAAAGCATTTGTAAGATTAGTAGTAGATTCAGCATCTTGATTAAGTGAATAATCTATAAGTAATTCAAACAACATATCAGGGGAAACATATCCTGATTCGAAAGGTTCCATACAATTAATCCCTGTCATTTTTGTATTCAATGTTGTAGTATCTAGAGTAGATATATTAATAGGTAAAATATTATTAGGATCATCAAATGCTATATTATTTTGCGGTAAAGTAACACCTAACTTCATTTTTCTAATATTATTAAACATACAATTAATTTTAGTTCTTAAATTACCTAAATCAGTGTTAATAGTTTGTATTTTACGTAATATATTATTATCTTGATTTTTATTATTACTAGCAATAAAAGTAGGTTTTGATATGTTTAATTTATTATAATTACCTATATTATCATTTAGATTTTTTATATATTCTGCTAATGTTCCTAGAGGTGGTGGATTATTTTGTTGACTATTTTTTTGTTGATTAGTTTGAACTGGATTTATAATTACTAGATTTGAATCTATTTCTTGTTGACATTGATCTATAATACCAGACATCGTAGGATATAATTTTTTGAGTAAATTAGTAAACATTGTACATGTATTAACAAATAGTGTAACAGCACCATTATATTTTGGTTTCATATCATTATCATCAATATTACCAGAATCTATATCTTGTAATATATTAGTACAAGTATTTTTAATTTGATTACAGTTACTATTAATTTTATCCAGTGTAGACTTTACTTCATTTAATGTATTACTTATATCATTATTATATTTTGTTAAATTAAAATTAGGATTTGCTTTAATATAGTTTTCTAATTCTGTTTGTCCTGGTTTTGCTGGTTTAACAGGTTTTGCTGGTTTTGCTGGTTTTGCTTGTTTTTTGCCTTGAAATGTTTCTTTATTAAGAAATATAGTATTATATTTATATCCAGACATAGTAACAATACCAGGACTAAATTGATTTAATCCAGTAAATGCTGTATTAGCATGGTTCACTAAATTTGTTGCACTTCCAGATAAATTATTAATAGTTTTTGGATCATAATCTTTTATTTTCCATGTGTTATATGAATCAAATTGTTCAATATTTGTATCACCATAGTTTTCATATAAGAATTGTTCATAATTTTTTTCAGATTGACCAAACTGTTCAATATTATTTGTTTTTTGAAAATCTTTAATTGAAATTTTTTTTAAATCTTCAATATAAGAATTTTTATTTGTTGGATTTATAAATGAAGGATCTGTTATATAACGTTCACATAAATAGGGTGGTACATAATTATTAAGTGTATTGGCAATAGATGGATTAAATTGGTATTTTTCTTTAGGATCTCTTGATAATTTGCGAGTTAATCCGAATAAATCATTTTCCAAATTAACGCGGTCCATATGAACTGATACATTCGGTGTATCGCCACATATATTACAATTTTCGTGAGCATTTATAGTAAACATATAAGAAAGTGGTTTACTACTTTCTTCTGTTTTTATATTATATACACCCATATCATACATAGAACGGTCTGAAGCCATATTATTATATATAATATGTAGAAAACTTTTAAAAATTTAGATAATAATATATTATTTAAATTTTTATAATGTTTTTAATTAGACAAATCAACATATCCTATTTCTTTATTTTTTATCTACTCGTGTTTTCTTCAATTGTTCCATATATTGATTTGTATTTGTTTGATTAACAAAAGATGGATCCGATATACTGCGTTCACACAAATAAGGTGGTACATAATTTAATGTTTTAGCAATTGCTGGATCCATTTGATATTCTTTCTTGGGATCTTTCGTTAATTTTCTAGTTAATCCTAAAATATCATTCTCTAAATTAACACGATCCGTATGTACAGATACATTAGGTACATCCCCACACATCATACAGTTTTCATGAGCATTTATCATTAACATATAAGATAATGGTTTATTACTTTCTTTCGTCTTGATCATATACGCTTCTTGGTCATAAATATTACGATCTGATTGCATTTATTATATATATAATGAAGAGAAAATAATTTTATAATTTAATTTTTGATAAAATATTATATATAATTATTCCAATATAGTCTTCTTGAAATAAATTAGTTTGTATATATGTTTCAAATAATTTAGATAATAATATATTTTTAAATTCTTTTTTGTTATTTTTTAATAAATTTAATATTAAAAACTTTATTTCATTTTTAATTATAAAAATACTACTAATATTAAATGGATAATTTATAAAAGGAATTAAATTAGATAGTAATATATCGAGTTTATTATAATTACAACTATTTTTACCTGCATCAAAACTACTTAATTCTTCTATTAATATATTTTTATATGTATCGTATGACGATCTTTCTTCAAACATATGTGCTAAACCAATTAATATATCTTTTATAATATATTTATCAAGATTAACTAAATCTGTTATATTAAAATATTTTTCTAAAAATTTAAATTTAGTATAATCAGTTTTATTCATTGATTTAGAAATAATAAGTTTAAGTAATATAGCCATATCTATATCTGATTTATTTAAATAATATCTAGTTTGTCCTTTTCGAAAAAATAAATGTTTTTCCATGTTAGCACCATGTACTATTAAAAAATTTATAATATTTGGATCCTTTTTTAAACAAGCGTATTCTAACAATGTATTACCATTTCCATTCACTGTATCTATCATACCACCTTTTTTTAATAATTCTTTTATTATCATTGTATCACCTACGTCTATAGCATGATGTAAAACAGTATTACCTTTATCATTTATTTCCCTAAAATTAATATACTCTATTTCTTTTATACTATTAATATCATTCATTTCAATTAATTTAAATATATTATTGTCAGTATTTAATAATTTATAACACTCTGCTTCTGTTGTTTGAATTATTTGTTGATATTTCATAATATTATCGCTTTGTTTTATTTTATTTAAACGATCTAATGATAATTCAATACATTTTTTGGATAATTTTAAATCTTTGTTATAATTATCTTTCCCTGCTTGATATAATTTCAATGCGTTTTCTAATATAATATTATCTTCATTTAACATTATATATATATAATATTTTTAATAAGATATTAACGATTTATAGTATTATATTATTACTATTATTACAATGAATATTATTACAATGAATATTATTACAATGAATATTATTACAATGAATATTATTACAATGAATATTATTACAATGAATAATAAAATTCTGGATTGGTCCTAAATTTACTATTAACTGTTTGAAAACTACTTTCATCTTTATAATACGCTAATCTATCTAGATTTAATTTTCTTTCTGCTTTTGTTACACATAAATAACCAGTTTCTCGGCAACGCGCTGGATTAGGAAATAAAAAATTAGCAAATTGAATTGTATCAGGTGCGCTAGTTGTTACTGGCATTGTATAGATATTCTTAATTCCTGTATTATTTTCTATTTTTTCTACACATGCTGGATTTCTCATTCTATTATCAAAAGGCATGAAATTCATCATTGGATTACTCGGTGTCGAATTATAACATTCACTTAAATTACTCATTATCATAGATTAGAAAAATATTTTTATAAATATCTTATACTTAATATATTTATGTCTTACACTATTTTATATCTAAAGATATAATTATAAAATAGTGTAAGATATAAATATAATGAGTCTTACCCGATTTTATAAATATAGAGAATTATATATTAAATTATTGCCTATAATGACAATATATCCGACTATTGTAGGTATTGATACAGGACTAACTATAAATAGGAGAAATACAGATGATTCATCTCTTGATATATATTCAAATATAATTGGACATACTTGTATCGGAATTATAACAGGTATAACCTATCCAATTAGTTATCCATTATTAGGATGTTATGTTCTATATAAAAATATTAAATAAAAATTGATAGACATCCAAATAATACGATATATATCATATTATTTGTAGGATGTCTATACTACTTTATTTAGAATAGAAAAAGATTTTATCTTTTTCTATACAAATAAAAATTGATTGTAATATTATATAAAAGTACACCATATAATAATGTTAATATGAATGATGCATGGGTTGAAAAATTTAGACCAAAAAACTTAAATGAAATAAGTTCTCATGAAGAGATCATTAATTCATTAAGGAATTGTATTAAAACTAAAAATATTCCACACTTATTATTTTTTGGACCATCTGGTTGTGGTAAAACATCGGCAATTCTTGCTCTAGCAAGAGAACTATTTGGTGAAAAATATTGGGAAGATCGTGTTATAGAATTAAATGCTTCTGATGAAAGAGGAATCAAAGTAGTTCGGGAAAAAATTAAACGATACGCTCAAAATTCAGTTATAGAAGATCCTTCTATTCCACCATGGAAAATAATAATTTTAGATGAAGCAGATAATATGACATCAGATTCTCAATTCGCACTAAGAAAAATAATGGAAGATTATTCTAAAGTGACTAGATTTTGTATTATATGTAATTATCATAATAAAATAATAGATCCTATTATTTCCAGATGTAGTATGTATCACTTTAAACCAATCCCAATTGATTGTATTCAAAAAAAACTAAAAGATATTTGTATGAGTGAAGATACATTTTGCTCAGATGAGAATATTAAAATAATAATAAATATATGCCGAGGTGATATGAGAAAAGCAATAAATTTTTTACAAAGATGTAAAACTAGTATTAATTTTATATCAAATACTAAAAAAACATTAAAAGATATCAATGAAGTAAATGTGAAATTAATAAATGAAATATCAGGTATAATACCATTAGATATAATGAATAATTTTATAAATTGTTGTATTGAATTGAATATAATAAAAGTAGATAATTTTATATCAGAATTGTACAATAATTCTTATTCTCTTACTATTCAATTGAATCATATAATAGGTATTATAGCGTATCATGATAAATTATCTAGTAAACAAAAAGCACTTATTATTGAAAATATAGTATCTATTGATCATAATTTATTAAAAGGATGTGATGAATATATACAATACACAAGATTGGCATATAATATTATGAATGTATGCAAGTAAGATATATTATAATAATAAATTATAGCGGAAAAGTATAAAAAAAATTTCGATTCCCTCGTTTGTATGTCCCTTAAATAGAAAACAATGATATAAAATAAAGAATGTATACAATTGATTTTAATTCATATGATCATAATTTTTGTGAATCAACTATTTATTCAGATACCCAACACCCTGAATATATAAATTCATTATCTAGTTTATTTATATCTTTTATTGGTGTAATTGGTTTATTTAAACCAAATATTAATTTTTTTTTAGCAACATTATATTCATCCCTCATAGTAAATGGAATAACATCATGTTTTTATCATTATTTTAATAGTATTGGTTGGGGGTTATTAGATAGAATGAGTATGATATTAATTGCTCTATCAAGTATTAATTTATTTATTTATGATATTAATCGAATTATTATATTAAATCGTTACAAAAATATTAGATTAGTAAATCGTTGTATTAGTATAATTACCGCAGCATTTTTTACTATACTATTTACCGTTGCTGGACTACATATGGAAACATTTTTTAATATAATGTTTGGATTATTTTTAACAAGTTTAATAATATTTATGTATTTAATTCGCCGTCATTATATTAAATTAAGAATACCATATGAAATTGTATTATTAGGTTGGCGAGGTATAACATATATTGCACTTAGTGGTATTTTTTGGTTATTAACAGAAAATCTGTGTAATAAATTTTATTATATAAAATTTATGTTTGGTCATGTTTGGTGGCATATATTTGTTAGTTATGGTGGTTATATTATCTCTTTAGTTCCATGCTATCTATATATGCAAGAATTACAGAATAGAAATAATAAACATATTAAAATAGAATATGATAGATATAATTTACCATATTTAGTATTCTATGAATTATCAATGGTTTAAAAATCAACCATTTGAATCACAATACCACCATAAATTGCTTCATCGGCATAGCATTTAATATTATCAATATAACATATATGATCCTTTTTTTTAATTATAATATTATCAATCATATGAAGACTTGTAAAACCACCATAAAAAGATTCATTCTCAAAGGAAACATTATTACCATGTGAATCAATTATATTATATGAATTAGCACATTTACTACATATCATACGAGGATATCTATCTAGAAAAATATCTAGTTCTTTTCTACATATTGGACATATTTTAGACATTATATTAATAATTAATTATTTTTTAATTATAAACTAAACTAAATATATATATGAAATCTAATGAATTGTATTACAATTTATATCTAAAATATAAATCAAAATATAATATTTTAAGAAAACAACACGGTGGTGGGATATTAAAAGATTCGATTTTAAAACAAGGTAATATAGATGATAGTGATAGTTTACATATAATTGGTTACCTGCAAACATTAATCTTGTCATTTCCTCTTGCTATTAATAAAGAATTTATGATACCAGAAACAGTAAAAATAGCAAATATTGCTGCTGAATTAACTACCTCGGGACAAAGTACAAAATCCAAACCATGGAATTATTTAATTTGGAGAGGATTAATGTTAGCAGGATATGATATTGGATTTGATCATTCTATTGTTATAAAATATTATAATTTTAGAGAAAAACAGCGTACTATTGATGACATGGCATTTGAATTATCAATGATACCAGGGTGGGCAGAATATGCCTTGAATATATTATTAAATTATCGATCTGATCCAATGAAATTAAGAGAAATGTCTAAATTAACTTTTGATTCACGACAAATAGAAGATTTATCTAAATTTTACACAGGTGATACAGACTATTTAGATCCTGCTTTATATGAAATATATAAATCATAATATATATTGAATATAAAAACTGTTTTATAAGATATAATAATGACAATTCTTGTTAATATTATATCAAATGATTTATATCAAATAACAAATAATTCCCCACTACAAATATATTTACACTGTAGATCAAAATATATTAGGTATTACTTTAAATTAAATATAATAGCACAATTAAATAATATGTATCCAGATAAAAAAGATTTAATAAGTAAAATATTTAAGAAACCAATTCAATATTCAAATATTTGTAAAAACCCAGATGAATATATTAATAAATATGATGTTATTATTTTATAAATATATTATGAGTTGGAACGTGTTGATGTAACTGATAATTATTCGACGTAGGTCAATCTAATCGAGTCATAATTTCATTAACAAAATAACTTAAAATATAAATATATTATTTAGTATAAATCGAATGATAATACTAAATAACATATTTATGAATTTTCATAAAATTAGTATAAAACATAAATTACAAGAGGGTCGTGATAAATTATATGAATTGCTCAATTCAACTAATTGGATAGATATACCAATAGTAAATGAAATAGATAGTAAGATAATGTATATTGATCATAATCTATCACAAAATATTCCAATAATATATTGTAAAAGTATAATAGCATGTCCGCCTAAAGACCTGTTTGATTACCTGGTTCATAATATTTCAGATACATGTCATGAATGGAATGATTTAATGTATCATTCTAGTGTTTTACATCAATTTGAAACAGATGGTGATAATGTTGCGAGAATTAGTAATATTATTAGTAATGGTTTTCCTGCCAGTGATCGCGAAGATGTATATTTACAAATATGCTGTAAAGACAAAGATTCGTATTATGAACTGTCTTTTGGTATTGATATGGATACAATACCATTAAATATTTCAAATAAAGCAAGAAATCCAAATAATTTAATTCGATCAGATATGCATTTTGCTGCTAAACAAATTACTATTAATATGAATGGATGTGAATATACAACAATATGGCATTATGATCCAATGGGTTGGTTATCAAAATTTCTACCAAGAAAAATGTTAGGTAATATTATTTTAAAAAATTTAGTTCATGAACATGAAAAATTAATTAATAAATATTCGCCGAATCGTGATTCGCAATCTAAATTTATGAATACTTATTCATTTTTAAATAGTATTTTAACCTCATTTATAAATAATTGTTTAATATCATCATCGCTTATATTAATTACAATTTATTTATTTACTCCTATAATTACAGGTATTGTAAATAACTTGTTCCCTCTAACTGGAATATCTGAATTATTAGTTTCATATATATTTTATAATAATATATTTTGGAGTTTTATTCTTTTTTTAGGTTGTATTGTTAATCCTAAACTAATGATACGAATTAATTCTGTTCCATGGGCATTTCATCCATCGTATAATATGGATGTAGCATATCAAACAGTTTTATATATTGCTCTTCATGAGAAATCAATAAATATATTATCACACCTTACAATAGCATCTGATTCTATTTTCTGGTTTATAATTTTATTAAATATACACAATGTTGTATTTCCTATATTTTCTATAATATTATTGCTACAAGCGTATTCAATATATAAAAAATCATCATCATTACCTTTCGTTCTCATCCTATTATTTTCATGGTTAACATCAATTGGGATTGCATATACTATCGGAAATAATATAGGATGGGATGTAGCACAACAAATGTCTATTATTTTTATTAGTATAAGTGCATTTTTACGAGTTATAACTCATAGTGTTGAACAAATTCCACCAGGTGTAGCAAGTATATTATATATAAATGATAAACCTAAATACGATGTATTTAAGAAATATAAAAAAACTAATCTTTCTATAGGGAAAAAAAGTTGGTTACTAATGTGTTTTTTACAAGGTTATATTGCTGAATTTATATCTAGTCTTCCCTGTCGCTTATTTATTGTTCATGTATTTTATTTAACAGATATGATAGGTATAAATATACCATCAATTGGATCATGGGCAAAATTAACAGAACATGCAAGTTCTATTAGAAACAATGGTTGGAAAGCATCAACATATACAAGTTGGATGTATGAATGGTTAGATGGAAATATGAAATAACATAAATATGATATGTTATTTCAATTTTTATAAAATAACTTTATTGTAATAAATAGGATATTCTAGGTAATACGTATTATCTAAAAATACCATATTCTCCTCTGATTCAGGAATACCAGTACAATAAATTATATCTATTGCATCACAATTAATATAATCTTCAGTAAATTGATATACATCATAATCATAATCATCATATCTACAATTAGTAGAACGAACTGTTTTATATTTATATTTACCTAATGGTATATATGAGTCTGAAAAAGATATTTTTTTATAATAAAAGTATTTATCACTCATTTCAACCGCTTTATGCATTTTAATATTAATTGGTTTCTTATAATATAAATTACGTCCATTAAAAGTCATTTTTTCTATATTTATATAAACATAATAAGTAGACATATTATAATATTTAATAAATATGTATAAAATATTATATAAATCAAATTTTTTAATAATTAAAATATAAAATATAGTATATGGATAAGAAAACGTCTAAAAAACTGTGTTGTCAATCAACAGTGAAAGATAAAAAATGTATTAGAAAATCAGATCAAAAAGAATTTGATATTGAAAAGAGAAGATTTTCTAAAGAGACTTGTTTAACAAAACCAATAAAAGGATTTACAATGAAATCAAGTTGTGCTCCGTATAAAGATTGTATAAAAAAATAATTATGAACTCATATATGGTTTATATATTTCAACCTTTCCGAATATATTTTTATCCAATTTATTAAATAATTTATATATATCTAAATATATTATATATATTTTATCTAAATTCTCGATTATTTTAGTTTTTTTACACATTTGAGCGTAAATTTCAACATTATTGAAATTTATTACAATTCTATGTTCATTATTTCCTCCATAATTATTTGAAGCGCATATATAAAAATCTCCTAATAATTTTCCAATTTCTTTAGAATTCATCTTATTTATATTATCAATATTTATTTTATTAGGATCATAAATAATAAAATTATAATTTTTATCTATTAATTTATATGAAATATTATTTTTATTCATAAATTTTATTAGGATATTTAATTTTGATTTAGTTAACAAATAACCACTTATATATGCAATTTTTCTATATTTTGATTGGATAAGATAATATTGAAGAACTATTTCATATATTTTTGTATTCTTTGTATTCTTGTATTTATTATATAATTCATTCATATATATATAGTTTATAAAAAAAATATTTATTTATGTTTTTTTAACCAAATACTAAATATTTTCATCGCTTCTTTCATATCATCTGTTTGGTTTGGATGATATTTCGCACGATTATACATTGTATTTACAACTTGTTTCTGATATGTTAAATCTTTATTTTTAATAATTTCAAGAGTCTCTAATGCTTTCATTTTATTTTTAAATCCAGTTCCTTTTGTTGAAGTTTTAGGATGATTATCTTCATACAATGATTTATTAATTTTATCTTTTTTCATTAAATAGGAATATAAAATTAGTTTATAATATATTTATCTGGTTTATATGGATTTATAAAATATACGATTATATCTTAAATGATAAAGAATTAAATAATATCTTTACTAAAGATATATATTATATTGACACCGTTTTAGAAAAATTAGAAAAATTATAAAAAATGAATAAATCGAGTAAAGAATATATGACACTTTATCAAGATATTATTAAAGTAGACGAATATAAAATTTAATTTATAACTATTCATTCATAATAAAATATTGAAATTATAATAATTTTATACTTTAATTATTATAATTAATGGAAAAAGAAATTAATATATATTACAACTCTTTAATATTTTGTGATAAACCAAATAATATTGAAGAGTTTTGCGGAATTATTGAAAATTTAAGTGATGGCGACTTGGCTATTCTATATCACGTTTTAATGGAAAAAGATGAAACGGATCAAATAAAACTTTTAAGGAAATTGCGAGATAGAATTACATATTATCCCCAACTGTATAATGCATATACTGCCAGAGTATTATTAGATGATCCAATCATACATATTAAAAATGAAATTGTATCACGTTTCACCTGTGTGTAGAATAAATTTTATTCATCGATATACGCAATCCATTCATTAATAGTATCAATATCATAACCTCGTTCAGTCAGTTCATCTATAATGGTTTGCTTTAATTTATCAATATCTGTAATTTTATTTTTTAATATAATTATAATATTACTAATTTCTTCATTATTACTAATTTTTATAGATACTTTATCTGAAAATCCAGATAGAATATTAATAAGACGTGATAATCTACCAGTAAAACACTTGCATATACTATCATTCATTTCTTGATTCATTATTTTAAAAATATTATTTTGGTCCATTGTATTAAAGTTATCAATTTCAATAAACACTGCTTTTAATAATTCTTCAAAATTAATATTCAAAATAGAATGAACGTCAGTACAATTAGAATATTCTATTAATGCCATTTTCGTTTCTTCTGTTAATATATTGTTTTCTAAATATTTTAATTGGTAATCATTTTTATAATATTTCATAAGATTAAATATTGACTCTTTAATAGATTGTTGAATAGATGAAATGTGAACATTTTGATTATCATTAAATATAGTATATTGGTTTATTTTATTAAATCGAAGTAGGAACCTTTGAAGAATAGGATTTAATATATTTTCAATCATATTACCTGTATAATAAAATTGTTGTAAATTTACCAACATTGTAATTTGTAATGGTAATATAGTTAAATTATTATGATAAATATCTAATGTTGTTAATTGTACCATATTACATATTTCTAATGGTAATTCTTTTAACATATTTACACTTAATGATAAATGGGTTAATTGTGTCAGATTACCTATTTCTTTTGGAACTATGGTTAACTTATTATTGGCTACAATTAATTTTGTTAATTTTGTTAAATTTCCAATTTCTTTTGGTAATTCGTGTAAACTATTCATCCCTAAATACAATTCTGTTAATTGTATTAATTTACCAATTTCTTTAGGCAATATTGTTAAATACTTGTTAGTTAAATCTAATTTGGTTATATTATCCTCCTCAAGATTGTCAAATAGCGATGCGACTATTATCATAGTACTATTCATTATAATTTATAAAGACTAGTATATTTTTAAATTAAACTATGAATTACATACTATTGAACAAAGAAAAATTGATTTATTCTATTAAAAATAATAATATATAATAACATATAATGCTAAGTAATACTACAAAACAATTTTACGAAACAGCAAAAATGTCTAGTAGAAAAGAAAAAGGTCAATATATGACACCATATGATGTTATTGACAGTGCTTTAGATATAAAAAATAATAAAAAAATAAATATATTAGAACCATCATGTGGGACTGGGCAATTTCTAGATAAAATAAAAGAAAAATATCCCAAAGCAAAAATCACTGGAATTGAAATAGATGGTGAATTATATACAATATTAAAAAATAAATATAATGATATGAATATAATAAATTGCGATTTTTTGGAATACAAATTTACCGATACATATGATATGATATTGGGAAATCCACCTTATTTTGAATTTAGTCTTTCTAAAGAATTAAAAAAACAATATAATAATGTTATATCAGGTCGTGTTAATATATATACGCTTTTTATTAAAAAATGTATCGATTTATTAAAACCAAAAGGAATTTTAACATTTGTAATTCCAACTAGTTTACTTACTAGTAAATATTTTGAAAATATTAGAAAATATATTGTATTACACTGTAATATTACTAGAATCGATATACTAAATAGTGATAATTTTCAAGATGCCTTACAGCAAACTATGATATTCTCCTTAGAAAAATTGGAAGAAGGTAGTGTTAATAACATGATGTATATAGTTAAATTAGGTAATACTACTATTTTTAATACCGAATATAATGAAATTAATAATATTGTTATTGGTAAAAAAACTATAATAGAATATGGATGCTCTGTTAAAACTGGTAATATTGTATGGAATCAAGTAAAAGATAAATTAACTGATAATATAGATAACCCCATACTAATTTATCCACGTAATCTAGTAAATAATAAGATTATACTATCACCTCATGAAAATAAAAAACAATATATTAATATGAAAAAACCTCTTATAAAGACACCGTTAATTGCCATTAATCGTATTATTGGAATTAAAGAAATCAGTTTAAAACCAGTATTAATAGAAAGCGGTGAGTATTATTTTGAAAATCATATTAATGTTATAACAGGATCACTAGATAAATTAAAAGTAATATACAATTCTTTATTGAAACCTGATACAATAAATTTTATTAAAAACATTATTGGTAATACTCAATTATCTAAAACTGAATTAGAAACAATGATACCAATCTTCGAATAATACCAATCTTCGAATAATACCAATCTTCGAATAATACCAATCTTCGAATAAATTCATTCTATTGTAATAATTATCATATCATGTAATTCAATTCTCATATATATATTAATATGATTCATTCTACATTGATTTAAAATTTCTTTTATACAACGATTGCTATCCACGCCTTGTACCGATATACCTAATTCAGGAATATAATTATAACCATTTATATTTTTTTCAATCGTTTCTATATTTAATATACTACTACGAATAATAGCAGATCCTTTTTTAATAATATTTATATATAAATGATTTAATAGAGTACGATATTTACTTGTATCAAACTTAATATTATTTATTTTACATTCAAGTATTTTAGAAGAAGAAAAATTATATTTTTCAATACATTCTATATTATTTATATTAATAGTTATGTGTGGTTTTAATAATATTGTATTATCTTCTAGATAAATAATATTATAATAGTTTTTTAATTGTTCCAATAATACTATTTGAGACATTTAATACAATGATAGTATATTAAATTACTTTATTATATCAATTTTTATTTTAGGTATATAATATTTCTTTGAATAAAAATTGATATGTATTATGCCTACAATATAACATAATATAATATTAAAATGGAAGAAATTGATATGATGTATAGTAATAAAGATATAGTAGGATTATTTAATTACAAGCAATCAAAAGAATTAAATGATTATGTTACAAAAAAAAGAGAAATTTTATTTATTGAAATGTTTAATACAAAAAATACAAATTCCATTACAACACAATTATATGATAAATTAAATAAAATGGATATAATTCCTACAGAGTGTATTGGCAAAGGTGGACGAACCGATTCATTTGATATGATATTTAAATGTAATGATAATATTTTATATAACGCTGAATTAAAAGTATTATCATCATATAAACTACCTCAATTATCTGATATATCTTTAAAAAAAAAGGATTACAATATAATTACTAATCAATATAAATTATTTGTAGATTCATGGGCATTAATATTATCAAACATTAAAAAAGAATTTAATATGATAAATAATATTCCTACTGTAGATGAATTGTATGATAATTTATCTAAAATTACTATATGTAATCCTTTTATAAAAGAACTGAAACAAATTATATCTGATAAAGATAAAAACAAAATTTTGAATGATCACTCTATAAAACATATTGATAATTTTTTAACAAATAATATAAATATGGTTAATAAAAATAATATAATAGAACAATATAAACAAAAACTTAATTGTAAAGATTTAATGATTATTTATAATAGAAAAACACAAAATTTAAATGTAAAAAAAAACACAAAAGATTTTACACTTGATATAAAATCTATCAGTTTACAAAAATGTAGATATAATAAATACAATATTGGATTAAATGTTGTATTTATTATCATCAATAATAATATTGAAACTTTAGAAAATGTTATAATAAGATTACGTTGGAAAAATAATAATGGTATATTAAATCCTGCGTGGAAATTAGATAATATAATTATGAAATAAATTCCATATTTCCTCATTAGGAACAGAAAGACTTGTCTCATATTATAAAAAGATAAGTAAATTTTTTTTATTATTTATAAAAAAGATGAAACTTTTATTTAAATAATATAATGTATAACTATTAATGGACAATACTATATGGATTGAAAAATATAGACCTACTAATTTTGATGAAATTATAGGACAAGAAAAAAGTATTAAAATGTTAAACCAAATGATTTCAAATGGATCATTACCACATTTATTATTTCATGGTAAATCAGGTGTTGGTAAAACTTCTACTATAGTTTCAATTGTAAATAAATTATACGGTAAAAATAAAACATTTATGGTAATGAGATTAGATGCTTCAGATGATAGGGGTATTAATACAGTTAGAGAAGAGATAAAAGGGTTTGCTGATAAAATGACACCATTTAATAATGGGATAAAATTAATTATACTAGATGAAGCAGATTCAATGACATATGATGCACAATTTGCATTAAGAAGAATTATTGAGAAATATTCAGATAATACTAGATTCTGTTTAATTTGTAATTATGAAAATAAAATAATACCACCTATAAAGTCAAGATGTATTAATATACGATTTAACCCCATAGATAAAAAAGTTATTATGAATAGATTAAAAGAAATATGTAAATTAGAAAATATAAAATATTCTTCTGATTGTATCGACGCGATTAGTAATATAGCAAATGGTGACTTACGTAAAGGAATTAATATATTGCAAAGTATTAGTATGATGAGTGTTAATCAAAAATTATCAAGTGATTTATGTTATGAATCAACTGGAATTCCCAAACCTGCCTTAATTAAAGATATTTTTAATATACTGATTGATAAAAAGATAGATTATACAACTGCTTATACGTATTTAAAAACACATGTATTAGATACAGGTGTATTATTAAGTTTTTTACTACAAGAATTATCTAATTATATTACTAATATTATTATAAATACTCGTTCATCAGAGTTAGTAAAAGATATTGATAATTATTCCAATATTATAATTGATATGTCTAGATTAGAAAGTGATATCGCCATATCTACTTTTAGTGATATATATATGGCAGGATTAATTAGCGCTTTTAAAAAATATTGAAATTAATATGTTTTTTTAATAATTATACACTATGTAATTATATTAAATGTCTATTAGTAATGAAAATGTAAATAATGATTTGAATACGCTCGATCTATTTATTGAAACACCTTTAGGTAAAAAAGCAATTGATACTTTTTCTACGGTTTTTAGTAATATTATAGATACAAAAGATGTAAATAATATTATGTCTTTCTTACATTTAGAACGTAATAAGTATCAATTGGATACAAATAATTACAAGTATATTAGTCTTATTATTAACTGTGTTAATAAAAGGTATCCTGGATATGAAACGATGTTATTGGATAAAATAAATCCAATTCCAAGTTTTATTTCTGCTTTCAAAAAGGTTGCTATTACTCAAATGGAAAAGCAGAAAACAGAAAATATACAGTTAGGTGAAACTACAAATGGTGATATAAATTATGTTGATATGGGATCAGAAGTATGGTGTCTTTTCATGGAAATGTCTAATAAAAATGTTATGGATCCTCCAATAAAGATTAAGGGTACTGGTACAAATCGAAAAGGTCAAGAACCAATGAAAACAAATTTTATGGACAAATTACCATATCATATTAAGAATAATTGTATTACATATATGAAACGAATTTTTTCAGCAATAAATTGCGCATTACCATCTATGCAACCTATTTATTTGGATACATTATGGCGTCTAGTGTTTTTTGAACGAGGTATTGTAAATCAAAAACGTATGGAAGAAGGAAAAGGAAATAAAGATATATTTTATCTGCTCTTTACACTAATTGCCAAAGAAATGCCAAAAAGTGCAATTAATATGTGTCATCTTATTCCACATTATGGAAGCATGAAAGATATTCGTTATTTATTAATTCATTATCTTAATATGAATAATATGGATATGATTACTGCTCTATCAAATGTATTTATTAATTCGATTGATATGGATATTCGTATGTTGTCACCAGATAACCGTGGTATTTTATCAAGCAAAGGATCGTCATATACAATATCAGAATATAAAGAATTTATTTCAAATCTGTGTACATGTATAAATAATATGACACCTGAACAAATAAAAAAAGAATTTAACAATCTTGTATTTTCTATGGCAGGAAAATATTGGCCAAGTGAAGATGGAAAATATAGTAATGCAACAATACGAAATGAAAAACGTAATATGCACGGTAAGACAATGTTACCTGAACTGCGCAAACGTCCATTCTCGCAACTAGATAATCTATTAACATCTAGACTATTTTTTCCAAATGATGGTATTGATCGATGGTCTACATTAGAAGAAGGATCTAAATCTTTTTATTTGATGTTATCACGTAAAACAAAAACTGTTTTAAATAAAATCCTTGATACAGTGGAAGTACGAATGGCATCAAATCAATGGAAGTATATAAATCCAAAGACAATTCCTGGGAAAGCATTTTTTCAACATCGTCTTGCTTTTTTAAATGAAACGGTTGGGACTAAAGTAGAATATGATAAGACTGAGACAGGAAATAGGTCAACTGATATTGATCGTATTGATTTACGTAAACGTACTCTCATTTCTGCGGAAAAAGGCGAACTTAAATCAGGAGGAGATAGTACTAATTTTGCCAAAGTTTTAATGGAAAATAACTTGTTACGTATAGATCCAATATCAATATCATCCGCAATGCGAACAACACTTAACGCTCAATTTAATAATTTAGTTGAGGATACGAAGGTGCGATTAGAAACAGAATATAATAAAAAGAGGGAACAATGGATTGCAATGGGATCAAACCCAGATGATGAACCATTAAATCCATTTTATTGTGCTTTTATTACAGATGTTTCAAGTTCTATGGGTAATCGAATATATAACGCTGTTGTAAATGCGTTGATAGGTATTAAACTAAGTAAATTAACAAAAGGTAGTATTACATTTTCAAGTAAACCATCATTCATTTTATTAGACGATGATGGTGATTTTATAAGTTGGTTTCATAAAATTGCCACCAATAGTAATTGGGGTGGATCTACAAATATTGAAAGTGCTTTTAAAATGATGTTAAATATGATGAAAAGTGTACGTGCGATAGATCCAACATTTAATGGAAAGGTATCTCTTACTGTTTTGACAGACATGATGTTTAATCCTACTAATGGAGAAACAGGACCAATGACACTTGAAGATTATGACAAGTGTATGACCGAATATGAAAATAAAACTTATTACAATTCACATCAAAAACCAACTATGCCACAAAGACCTTTTGTTGAACGAATGACCAAGATGTTTAACGACGAAGGATTTAATGTTCCCCTAGTATGTTATTGGAATATGAATGGTAATACTAAAGGGTTTGGAGTACAAGCGGATTCACCAGGTATAATATCAGTAGAAGGTTTGAATAGCGGTATGCTAATGAGTGCTCTTGGTGGTGGAGTAGAGTTTAAGAAAAATAATGTGACTGGTATTACGACAGCGTCTACTAATCCATTAATATCATTCTTAAAACGTCTATCTAAACCTGATTATGATAAAGTATCAGAACAACTATATATTACACAGGAAGGACCGTTCGCAAGTAATGTGAATGTAGCACGAAATAAATTATTCTTTGCTTTTAACACCATCTAACTATTCTTTCTTTAAATAAAATAATATATATATATATATATATGTCTAGTAAAGAAATATTGTACAAAGAAAAATACTTGAAATATAAAAAGAAATATTTAGGAAAAACTTTTGAACAAAATCAAAATGGTGGATCTAAATTTAATATAGGCGATTTTGTTTCTATAATAGAATCAAATGAAACTGGTATAATAAAACAAATTAAAAATGGGGGATTTAAGATATGTAGTAAATATTTTATATCAGAAAATAATTTTAGAAATTTTAATCCAGATCAAATTAAAATAGGTAGTACCGTAATATTAGATCTTGACAATGTAGATATAAGAGAAGAATTTGAAATAACTGAAATGAATAAACCATATTATGTAATAAAATTAATAGACAGTAGAGAGGTAGATATATGCGAAGATAATTTAGAACTTGCACCACAACAACGACTTGGCGATTTGTTACCACGACGACTAGAACGAAGTGATTCGTCACCACGAAGACTAGGTGATTCGTCACCACGAAGACTAGGTGAGTCGTCACCACGAAGACTAGGCGAGTCGTCACCACGAAGACTAGAACGAAGTGATTCCTCACCACGAAGACTAGGTGATGAATCACTTGACGAACGAGAACGAAAAATAAGAAGTTTAAAAGAACGTCTATTGGCAAAAAAACAAGTTAAAGAAGATGATGAAGAACTGGAAGAAACACTTGGTAATTTGTCACTACGACGACTAGAACGAAGTGATGAATCAGTTGAGGAACGAGAACGAAAAAGAAACGCTTTAAAAGAACGTCTATTAGCAAGAAAACAATTTAAAGAACAACCAAAAATAGATTTAGAACGTGATGAACTAGATTATGAAGAACGTATGAAACTATTACAATATATTAGAGATACTCCACGTCCAAGATTTATGGATGGAGATTTATTTATTGAACTTTCTACAGGGAAAAAAGGAAAAGTATTATCTTTAGATGATGATGTATACGAGCGAATGAAAAGACAATCGGATCCATCAATTTATCGTTACAATGTAATATTTAATGATGGCGATAAAGCAACGATTCCTCAATCTTATATGGCTCACATCGGTCGTGATGGTAAATTAATAGTTGATATGAGCGGTCGTATATTTTGAGTAGGGATATATATATATATATTTTTTTTCATAACTCATAAAAAATTGACAGACATCCAAATAATATGTTGTACACCTTTGGACATTTAAAACGCTGGTTTTATAAATAATAAAGGTATAAACACTACGAGACAAGTCGATTTGTTTTACAAGAGTCTTGAGCGGAGAGAATTTCACCCCAACTCCTAATTATTTATTTTCCCAAACAAACGTTCATAATCTTTTATTTTATTTTCTAAATTTATTATTTTTTCTGTATGATGATAATATGAGTTATTTCCTCTTTCATTTCCTTTTCCTATAAAAATTCCTACACATACTCCAACAAAATAAGGGAAGAACATATATAAAATATATTTATATATTATTTAACAAGTAAATAATTTAATATTTATTCTGCGTTTTATTTTTATTAACCTGAATGTTGTTTAACAAAAAATATTACATTAAAATTTTTAATATCTTGATATTTTGTTAGTTCAACGGATAAATCAAAATCAAGTGGTATTGACGTACTATTTACGCCATATCTT
>Ga0214919_10001335_pt1 | contig 40664 bp, 36 predicted proteins | sample LL1503_MetaG_FD_177994 | JGI IMG/M metagenome (GOLD analysis project Ga0214919, IMG submission 177994) | Freshwater microbial communities from Lake Lanier, Atlanta, Georgia, United States - LL-1503 | ecosystem: Environmental > Aquatic > Freshwater > Lake | place: USA: Georgia | collected...
TCTCCTTGGTCACCTTGAGTACCTTGATCACCTTGGTCACCTTGGTTACCTTGATCTCCTTGATCACCTTGTGTTCCTTGATCTCCTTGGTCACCTTGAGTACCTTGATCACCTTGGTCACCTTGTGTTCCTTGATCTCCTTGATTACCTTGATCTCCTTGGTCACCTTGATCACCTTGATTACCTTGATCTCCTTGGTCTCCTTGGTCTCCTTGTGTTCCTTGATCTCCTTGGTCACCTTGATCTCCTTGGTCACCTTGGTTACCTTGATCTCCTTGATTACCTTGATCTCCTTGGTCACCTTGTGTACCTTGGTCACCTTGATTACCTTGATCTCCTTGGTCGCCTTGGTTACCTTGATCTCCTTGGTCACCTTGGTCACCTTGATTACCTTGATCTCCTTGATCACCTTGGTCACCTTGATTACCTTGATCTCCTTGATCTCCTTGGTCGCCTTGGTTACCTTGATCTCCTTGTGTTCCTTGATCACCTTGGTTACCTTGATCTCCTTGATCACCTTGTTCTCCTTGGTTACCTTGATCACCTTGATTACCTTGAGTACCTTGATCTCCTTGATTACCTTGATTACCTTGATCTCCTTGGTCACCTTGGTCTCCTTGGTTACCTTGATCTCCTTGGTTACCTTGATCACCTTGATTACCTTGATCTCCTTGATCTCCTTGGTTACCTTGATCTCCTTGGTCACCTTGATCTCCTTGGTTACCTTGATCACCTTGATTACCTTGATCTCCTTGATCTCCTTGGTTACCTTGATCTCCTTGGTCACCTTGATCTCCTTGATCTCCTTGATTACCTTGATCTCCTTGATCTCCTTGGTTACCTTGATCTCCTTGGTCACCTTGAGTACCTTGATCTCCTTGGTCACCTTGTGTTCCTTGATCTCCTTGGTCACCTTGTGTTCCTTGATCTCCTTGGTCACCTTGTGTTCCTTGATCTCCTTGGTCTCCTTGAGTACCTTGGTCACCTTGTGTTCCTTGATCTCCTTGATCACCTTGATTACCTTGATCTCCTTGATCTCCTTGTGTTCCTTGATCTCCTTGTGTTCCTTGATCTCCTTGATCACCTTGATTACCTTGATCACCTTGGTCACCATGTGTTCCTTGATCTCCTTGATCACCTTGGTCACCTTGTGTTCCTTGATCTCCTTGGTCACCTTGAGTACCTTGATCACCTTGATTACCTTGGTCTCCTTGAGTACCTTGATCACCTTGATTACCTTGATCTCCTTGGGTACCTTGATCACCTTGAGTACCTTGATCACCTTGAGTTCCTTGATCTCCTTGAGTACCTTGTGTTCCCTGATCACCTTGGTCACCTTGATCTCCTTGGTTACCTTGATCTCCTTGATCTCCTTGTGTTCCTTGGTCACCTTGGTTACCTTGATCTCCTTGGTCACCTTGAGTACCTTGATCTCCTTGGTCACCTTGGTTACCTTGATCTCCTTGGTCACCTTGATCTCCTTGGTCACCTTGGTTACCTTGATCTCCTTGGTCTCCTTGTGTTCCTTGATCTCCTTGATTACCTTGATCACCTTGATTACCTTGATCACCTTGGTCACCTTGATCTCCTTGATCTCCTTGATTACCTTGATCACCTTGGTCACCTTGATCTCCTTGGTTACCTTGATCTCCTTGATATCCTTGGTCACCTTGGTCACCTTGATCTCCTTGGTCTCCTTGATCTCCTTGGTTACCTTGATCTCCTTGCTCACCTTGAGTACCTTGATCTCCTTGATCTCCTCGGTTACCTTGATCTCCTTGATCTCCTCGGTCACCTTGGTCTCCTTGATCTCCTTGATCACCTTTGTCTCCTTGATCTCCTTGATCACCTTTGTCGCCTTGATCACCTTTGTCGCCTTGATCACCTTGGTCTCCTTGGTCACCTTTATCTCCTTGGTCTCCTTGGTCACCTTGACCACCTTGATCTCCTTGATCACCTTTATCACCTTGATCCCCTTGGTCACCTTTATCACCTTGATCACCTTTATCACCTTGATCCCCTTGATCTCCTTGATCTCCTCGGTTACCTTGATCTCCTTGATCTCCTCGGTCACCTTGGTCACCTTGGTCTCCTTGGTCACCTTTATCACCTTGATCACCTTGATCTCCTTGATCTCCTCGGTTACCTTGATCTCCTTGATCTCCTCGGTCACCTTGGTCACCTTGGTCTCCTTGGTCACCTTGATATCCTTGATCACCTTGGTCTCCTTGATCTCCTTGGTCTCCTTGATCCCCTTGGTCACCTTTATCACCTTGATCTCCTTGATCACCTTGATCTCCTTGATCTCCTCGGTTACCTTGATCTCCTTGATCTCCTCGGTCACCTTGATCTCCTTTGTCTCCTTGATCTCCTTGGTCTCCTTTGTCTCCTTGATCTCCTTGGTCTCCTTTGTCTCCTTGATCTCCTTGATCTCCTTTGTCTCCTTGGTCTCCTTGATCACCATCTATACCATTTGAACCATTTGTACCATTTGTACCATCCTCACCTTTAGGACCTTGATCCCCTTGATCCCCTTGGTATCCTTGATCTCCTTGGTCACCTTGGTCACCTTGATCTCCTCGGTCACCTTGATCACCTTGGTCACCTTGATTGCCTTGTGTACCTTGATTACCTTGATCACCTATTGCCCCTTGATTACCTTGGGTACCCATTGGACCAAGTGCTGCATAACCAAATGAAATATTTGAGAATGCATCTCCAATTTTTATCAGAGATATATAACCTGTGTATACACCAGATACAGGTGTTCCAGAACTAAAATGCATTAAAGATGAATTCACATAATACTTGATTCCTATAGGTGTCAACTCTACCGTATAAGTATTTCCTGGACTATAAGATACAGATCCATAACTACCTGCAGAACCATTTTGTGATCCATATACAATACCATTACTATTAAATAAAAATCCATAAGTTAAAGCACCACTATTTCCTGCAATATTAAGACCAAGATATTGAAATGCGGGTGATGCAAGAGTAATCTGTGCAGAAATAAATGCAAAATTATATGATTCTTTTGTAAGAACTATATCAGTAACATTATCACTAGTAGTTTTTGAAATAGAATTAAATGCAGTTAAAGTATCATTTGCAGTAGGAAGAAGTGTGAATGGTGGTCCTGTATCACCTTGATCTCCTTGATCACCTTGATCACCTTGTGCACCTTGATCTCCTTGGTTACCTTGATCTCCTTGATATCCTTGATATCCTTGATCTCCTTGATCTCCTTGTGTTCCTTGATCTCCTTGGTTACCTTGATCTCCTTGGTTACCTTGATCTCCTTGATCTCCTTGATCTCCATGTGTTCCTTGATCTCCTTGTGTTCCTTGATCTCCTTGGTTACCTTGATTACCTTGATCACCTTGATTGCCTTGATCACCTTGGTCTCCTTGATCACCTTGGTCTCCTTGATCACCTAAATTACCTTGTGTTCCTTGATCGCCTTGGTTACCTTGTGTTCCTTGATCACCTTGATCACCTTTTGGGCTACTTAATCCTAATTGCCAATTATTTGAAGTTGAAGAAGTAGGTGTTCCTGTAGCACTTAATACAGTCGCACGAAATTCATATGTTTTAAAACCATCACCTTGCCAAACTAAATTTGTAACTTGACAATAATAAGTTAAACTTGATGTATTATCATGTAATACAACATATTGTCCAATATTCCATACTGTATAATTATTTGATCCTACAATACCAAAAAGATACTCATTATTATGTGTTATTGATATATCAGTTGATACAGAACTAGTTAAATTTACATTTTCAAAACCATATCCTCTATTACCTTGATTACCTTGTACACCTTGATCACCTTGATCTCCTTGAGTACCCTGATCACCTTGATCTCCTTGATCACCTTGAGTACCTTGATCACCTTGGTCACCTTGATCTCCTTGGTCACCTTGTATACCCAATGAGGCTGTTGTAGGAAGTGTAGATTGAATAAACGAAGTTCTAGTAGATCCATCAAAATAAATAGTTACATCAAATGAACTTGGACCAGATACTCTTGTAACATATAATTTATATACTAATCTTTGTGTATTAGTCATAACTACATTTGACGATTGAACTGTCGTTTGAGTAATAGCTTGAGTTGAATTAGAAAAATTAACTGTAGTTGTTGTTCTTCTTACAGTTTCATTTGCACCATCTGCATCGCATGTACAAGTTTCAACAACAATATGTGCAATTTCATTTGCTGCTCCTGTGACAGCATAAAATTGTCGATAATTTACTCCTGCAGGTAAAAGAAGTACATTTGGTTGTCCTGGTTCAGTAGCAAATGATGCAACTAAAACATTACCTGTTCCAGAAACATTTGTAATCAAACTTGTTTCAGAATTTGTAGATGGAGATGTTAATGCTACATTATATCCACTAATATCTGATGTTACTAACGGATCGAAAAAAAAGTATCTACCACTTGTTCCACCTACTCCTCCTGGTAAACCAGCTGCTCCCTGACTACCTTGATCTCCTTGATCTCCTTGATAACCTTGATCACCTTGATCACCTTGGTCTCCTTGATCTCCTTGATCTCCTTGATCTCCTTGATCTCCTTGATCTCCTTGATCTCCTTGATCTCCATGTGTTCCTTGATCTCCTTGATCACCTTTATCTCCTTGATTACCTTGATCTCCTTGATTACCTTGATCTCCTTGATCACCTAAATGACCTTGATTACCTTGATCTCCTTGATCTCCTTGATCTCCTTGGTCACCTTGATATCCTTGATCACCTTGATCTCCTTGTGTACCTTGGTCACCTTGATCACCTTGATTACCTTGGTCTCCTTGTATACCTTGATCACCTTGATTACCTTGGTCTCCTTGTATTCCTTGATCACCTTGTGTTCCTTGATCTCCTTGTGTACCTTGATTACCTTGATCTCCTTGGTCTCCTTGGTCTCCTTGTGTTCCTTGATCTCCTTGAGTTCCTTGATCTCCTTGTGTTCCTTGATCACCTTGGTTACCTTGATCTCCTTGTATTCCCTGATCACCTTGTGTACCTTGGTCTCCTTGAATACCTTGATCACCTAAATGACCTTGATCTCCTTGATTACCTTGATCTCCTTGATTACCTTGATTACCTTGATCTCCTTGATTACCTTGATCTCCTTGATTACCTTGATCACCTTGATCTCCTTGAGTACCTTGATCACCTTGTATGCCTTGGTCACCTTGTATGCCTTGATCACCTTGATTACCTTGATCTCCTTGTGTACCTTGATCACCTTGATTACCTTGATCACCTTGGTTACCTTGGTTACCTTGGTTACCTTGATCACCTTGATCACCTTGATAACCTTGGTCACCTACAATTTGTCCAACATCATTAAAATTTATAAATGGCGATGCAGATAAAAATACAGGATTACCATTTTTAGTTATAGTTTGATATTTAGAACTATCTGTAATATATTTTATTCCTGTTTCTACATTTAATAAAAGTCTTGTATTTGTAACAACTTCATATTTTTCAGTTGGTACAGGTATTGTCGTTGATGCATAATTATATAACGCACTAAGTGACACACGAACATTTGTAACTGAACCATTTAATTTAGTTTCTGCACCTATACTAGCAAATGCACCTATTGAATTAATTGATCCACCAAAATTAAATGGAGGATCTGATACACCAAATCCTGGATCACGACTTAATATAGATAATTTAGTTCCATTTATCCATGCAGCATAATTACTTGAATTACGTACTAAAACTATATTATACCATGTACCTGTGCTAAGTGAAGGTATAGTCCATAAATAAGAAGGACCACCAGCAGCTTGAAGTTGTAAAAAATAACTACCACCACCAACAATATATAATGTAAATTGATTACCTACTGTATTATAAACTGTAGCAACTAAAGGCATTACTGACGATACATTATTAAATTTAAACCAACCTTCTACTGTAAAATCGTTTGATCCAATTGAAATTCCTGGTGATGCTAGCAAATATTCACTATTTAATCGTACACTGCCACCACCTAAATATACTTGTAAATGACCTGTATCTAATTGAATTAAACCATCTCCAACTATTAAATCAACAGTATCATAATTTAAAAGAGCAGTATTATCTGCTACATTACCAACAATAATTGTACCATGATCACCTTGATCACCTTGTGTACCTTGATAACCATCAGCACCGACACCTTGATCACCTTGTGTACCTTGTACACCTTGTGTACCTTGAACACCTTGAGTACCTTGACTACCTTGATTACCTTGACTACCTTGATTACCTTGTGTTCCTTGATTACCTTGATCTCCTTTAATGCCTTGTGTGCCTTGTATACCTTGACTACCTTGACTACCTTGATTACCTTGATTACCTTGTGTACCTTGATCACCCTGCGTACCTTGATTACCTTGATCACCTTGATTACCTTGATCACCTTGATCACCTTGATTACCTTGATCACCTTGGGTACCTTGTGTACCTTGATTACCTTGTGTACCTTGATCACCTGTTGGTCCACCTGCAGGACCTGTTGCACCAGGTAATCCTAATATATAATCTAATTGTGTAAATTGAATATTACCATAAATATCAAATGATCCACTATAACCTATATTATAATAAGCATATATTGTATGACCCGGTAATAAAACGATAGATGCATGAAATGAATTAATTGGTGTTGAATTTTGTGAAATTGTCCATAATTTTATACTTGTTGTATCATCTAATATCCATAATGACCATGGTCCTGATACTGCATTTAATTGAAAATCAACAAAAAGAGTTATTGGATTAATTGTATTATTTGTTAATGCACCTGTATTTATATCATATGTTGCACTAAAATCTCCATGTGTTAATGTATCATCTAATGTTTCACATATTAATATATTATCAACATATGGTGCAACATTTACACTACTATCCATGTAATATGCAACTGTTGGTAACGATCCTGTAATACCAGGATCACCTGCAGGACCTGTTAAACCTTGATCACCTTGTGTACCTTGATCTCCTTGTGTACCTTGATCTCCTTGTGTACCTTGATCTCCTTGAACACCTTGATCACCTTGTGTACCTTGATCTCCTTGTGCACCTTGATCACCCTGTGTTCCTTGTGTACCTTGATCACCTTGTGTACCTTGATTGCCTTGATCACCTTGTGTACCTTGATCACCTTGTGTTCCTTGATCACCTTGTGTGCCTTGTGTACCTTGATCACCTTGATAACCTGTATAACCTGTAATACCGGGTAATAAATTTGTAGTATACACGCTACTAAAATAATTTAAATTATTTGTATACATTGTAATAGTACCAGTTTGTTCAATTGCTGATTTTAATGTAATACCTACTAAATGATTTTTTGACTTGAAATAATCTGTTGTAACATATATTGTTGTATATCCTGATGATATATCTATTGGGCTAAATACACTTGTAGTAAATATTTCACTATCATCAATATCAACCGATAAATATAAAAGAGGTGCTGATCCAAATACCGACCATGTAAATGCTAATTCAAATTTCCATTGACCTGATAATATATCAGTTGTAAAATATGATGTATATTTAGGACCAATATTATCACCAGGTTGTAAATTACCACTAATGGTTATATACCCATCAGATAAATTATCTGGTTGTTCATTTAATATATATCCATTCAAAAGATCTAAATTACTTGCCTTAAACCAATATAAATTTGTTGGACCGATTAAACCTTGTTCACCTGTTGGTCCTGTAGTACCTTGTGTACCTTGATCACCTTGTGTACCTTGATCTCCTTGTGTTCCCTGATCTCCTTGTGTTCCCTGATCTCCTTGTGTTCCTTGATCACCTTGATAACCTTGATTACCCTGTGATCCTGTAGGACCACCAAATGGACCTGTTGGACCTTGTACACCAATATCACCTTGGCTACCAGTTGCACCTGTTGCACCTGTTGGTCCAGTCCCATTTTCCAATATTTCTACTACTTGCTGTATATGTCTTAATATTGGAATGATGTACTTGTCGTTTATAGAGTTCTCCATGTTATAATAATACAAAACATATTTTTTTACTATAATTTTATTATCTTTATATTCATTTTAATTAATATAAAGAAATAAGTGTATTAAACAGTAATAGTAAACTATCATTGGAAATTAAGTATGATATCAATCAATGATAATATAAAAAAAATAAATATTAATTTTGAATTAACAAATATAGATTATCCACATTTATTTGAACTAAATAAAGATTATATACCTGAAATAATAAATAAACTATTAAATACAGGATATAATTTATATTACCCCACAATCAATAATAATAATATAAATACACATGAAATGTATAAAAATACAACAATAGAAAATTCTGTTGAAAAACTTGATGGATTAATTAATAAATTAACAGGTATTAGTAATAATTCTAAAAAAATTGGTATGTTTGGTGAAAACTATATACGTGAATTAATATCAAATAATTTTATTGGAATGACTTATCAAAATACTGGAGAAACAGATCATGCTGGTGATGGATTATTAACTTTTAATAATGGTGCCGAAATATTAGTAGAAATTAAAAATTATACAACTGTTATTAATGACGATGAAGTTAATAAATTTACAAATGATATGAAAACAACCAAAAGAAAGTTTGGATTATTTATTAGTATTTCAAGTAAAATAAATAAAACAAAAATCATAGATATGAAAACTTTTACATATGAAAATGAAATTTATTATCAATTTTATGTATCACATCTCAATGACGATTTACATCGTTTAGAAGTCGCGATACTTACCTTACAACTTTTATCTGAATATAAAAATCCAAAAAACAAAGAAATATTATTAGATGAAAATATAAAAAATAAATTACATGAACTAATTGAACAAATTAATGAAAATGAAAAATTACGCGGTCATTTTTTAGATGCTGAAAAAGAGATACGTAATGCACTTAATAATTTTTATCAAAAATTACGTGATAATCATATGGATATGGAAAATAAAATTAAAGATATATTTACATATTTAAAAGACAATAACATAACAAATACACCTGAAGAACCAAAAGTTCATAAATTATTAGAATTACATAAAAAAAGTAAAATAATTAATATTCTTAAAAAGATTATTGATTATCTACATATTCATAAAATACCGTATACTGATAATGATAAAGAAATTCATATAACAAATATTGGTATAATTAAAATACAAAAAGAGAAAATAGTATTAAATACTAAAAACAAATTAGTATTACCAATTAATAATGATAGTTGGGAATTATTTGAAAAACAATTAATTTAATGACATTATTTCATCAAATGTATTATTTAATTTATTAAATGTTAATTGTTGTATATCATCATTTGTATATATTTCAGAACCACCACGACTATTATCTTTAATCATAGAATATTTTTTTTCTAAATTATCTATTTTACCTTGACTATTCATATTTACAAATTTATTAATATCAAATAATATTGCACGAAATTCATTAATTAATTGTTGCATTGATTTATTATTTTTAGCTAAATCTAAATCTTTTTTTAATTGATTTATTTTATTTCTATACTCAATAATTTCACTATCTTTTTTAAATTTATCTTTTGTAACTTGTTTAGCATATTCAGCTCGTAAATTATTTACAGTACTATTACATTTTTCATTTAATGTTTTCTCAAGATTATTATAATCTTCTTGTGTATACATTACTTTTTTTAATAAATTACGTGTTCCATAATTTTCTTGGTTAATACCACCATGTAAATTAGTATTTAATGCATATAAATATTTATTTTTATAATTTTCAAATTTATCAAAATTATTCATTTATAATAAAATATATATATATTATATGAATAAAATAAATTATGTATACATAATTACAATAATATTATTAGTATTTATTTTTATTTTATACTTCCTTTATAATAATTCTTATAATAAAAATAATAATGAAATAACAATATTGGTAGATATACCATACTATATTCCTAAAAAAATTCAATATAATACTAATAGAATAATAAATGTAGTACCACAAGTAATATATCAAACATCAGAATTTAAAAAAATAACAAATGAAATTAATGTAATTATTAATGATAATTTAACAAATAATCCTGAATTTGATTATTATTTTTTTGATGATATTGATTGTTTAAAATTTATTGAAAATAATTTTGATTATAATGTTATAAATGCATATAATAAATTAATACCTGGTGCATACAAAGCTGATTTATGGAGATATTGTATTTTATATAAAAATGGAGGTATTTATATGGATTTAAAATTTAAAATAAAATCATCATTAATTAAATATATAGAAACACATCCAATTACATTTGTACAAGATATAACCAAAAATTATATATATAATGCTATTTTAATAGCTCCCCCAAATTTAGATATATTTAAAATTGCAATTGATAAAATTGTAGATAATGTTAATAAAAAATATTATGGCAAGAATGATCTTATGCCAACAGGTCCAGGATTATTAGGTAATATTTTATATAAATTAAACTATAATAGTTACGTATCATTATACTTAGATAATAGTGTAAATAATAATTTAATGATAAAAGATAAAGAAACAAATAATATTATTTTTGAATCTTATAATAGAAAATTATATAAATCTCAACAAAATGTAATATCAAATAAACCTCATTATCAACATCTATGGAAGAAAAAAAATATATATTTATAAATTAAATTATAATATATAATTATAATTTAATATATACTTTTTTCTTTCCAATTTAATTCTATATCTGGTAATAAATTACACATTCTATTTTCTTTATCAAATGATTTATATATTTTTAAAACATCTTTTTTATTATTAAATTCTCGAAATCGAACTGTTTTATTTTCATCTAAAACTAATAATGAAAATGGTGTTAAATATCCTAAATAAAATAATTCATTTCCTAATAATCGACCACTTGTTATTTCTAAATGATCAACAGCATAATCATATGCTGTTAATTGGTCAGTTGCAATTTTAAATGCATTTTTAATACCCATATTATCTGGATGAGATGCAAGTAAACTTAAATCCATTGTATTATTTGACAAATTATGTATATAATATACACTATTAATAGCAAGTAAATCAATTAATTTACAACACAAAATATTTTTAATATCTATAAAAAATCCACCATATTTATATATAAAAGCTAATTTAATATAATCTGTTTTAATTTGATATAATTCACTTGAATTATATGCTTTTACCACTTTTTTATCAAAATTATTTTGTAACTCTTCTAATGCAGAAACATAATCATAAATTCTAAATTCAAATTCCGGATTTATATATTTATTTGACATAATTGTATGATATAATCCTGATGGTACATTATTAATATCTGGTACAATCTGATAAATAATTCTTGGACAATCTGATTTAATTAATGAATCTTTGGTTGCTTTATACACAGGTTCTAATTTATATATTATTGGATAATCAAAATATTGAATTGTAAAATAATATATTATAACTGAATTAATAAAAATTAATATAATTATATTTGGTATATGCATAATAATAATATTATAAATAAATATTATTATTTAACCACATTTAATAAATTATTGTAAATATATATTTTTTTCTCTCCAAAGTTTATCATAATGTTGTGTTTTTTGAAATTTTAATTGTTCTATTCTATATGTAGAATATATTTCATATATTATATTATCATCATAATCTACAACTGAATTACCAGTAAATATTAATGCAAATGGTATATCATAATTTTTTTCTAATATACTACCTAATAATTTAGGTCCGGTTGGTTCTAATGGTGTTGTACCATAATATTTATTTTTAACATTTTGTACAATTTTATTTATTGCTAATTTAAATACATGTAATTCAGGAGGTGCTATCATTATACCATTATATACCCAATTAGAGTATCTATCTTTTACAAAACAAATTGGATATTTTTGAACAATTTTAAGTAATTTTGATACAATTTTATATTTAATATCTATATATACACCACCTTTTTTATATAAAATACAATATCTCCATAAATCAGCTTTATACGCACCTGGTATTAATGAATCATATGCATACAATACATCAGAATCATAATTATCTATGATAAATTCTCTACATTTATCATTATCATAAATATAAAAATCAAATTCTGAATTATTTGTAATATTATAATTAATATTATCATACATATCATTTGGTATATTTAATTCTCCCCATGTCATATATACATTTAATGGTACTTTTGTTTTGATATTTATTTCTTTATTACGTTTATTATAAAATTGTATTGTTTTTGATTTGATAATACTGATATTTGTATATGTATTATTTATAAAATAATATATTGTAATTGTAATTATAATTATTATTAATACAATTGTAGATATAGTAATAATTATATTATTATTCATAATATATAATAATATTATTATTTATGATAAATATCTTTTTTATTCCATAAATATCCATAATGTGTCTTGTTATTAAATGTATAATAATGCATGTAATATTCATATTTATTATAAGATTCAAATACAATTTCATCCGTTTCTTTATCTTTAACTGTTAACACCTCAGTTTGTTTTTTTTCTAAATACATCGATATATATTTTTCATAATCAGAATTATATATTATTTTTCCAAGTAATCCTGGTCCTGTTGGATCTAAACATGATTTACCATAATATTTACTATTCACATTTGTTACAATATTATCTATTGCTTTTTTAAATACATCTAATTTTGGTGGTGCAATTAATATTGCATTATATATTTTATCATCATCAATATCAGCAACAAAAGATGTAGAATGTGTTTGTAGATATTTTATTAATGGTGTTTTAATTATAAATTTAATATCCATATATATTCCACCATTTTTATATAAAATACAATATCTCCATAAATCAGCTTTAAATGCTCCAGGTTTTAATTTAGTATAAGCATTTACAACATCTATAGAATAATTATCTTTAATAAAATTCAAACAATCATCATCATCATAAAAATAATAATCAAACTCGGGATTTTCTTCTAAATTCATTTTAATAATTGATCCAATTTTGGGACATACTTTTTTAGAATATCCTGTTTGATATATTACAGCAGGAATACCATTAAATGATAATGAATTAATATTTAATATTGTCTTTTTATCTGGAGTTTTATATTGAACAGTTCGAGGAATATAAAATGGAATAGTAATATCTGATGATTCATTATATTTTACTACAATTATTAAAATTAATGTAATAATAAATATACTAATTACGGATATGTATATATACATTCTATTATTCATTATAACATCTTTAATATCTTGATTCATATTATATAAAAATATAATATTTATATATTTTTAATAAAAATATACACTTCTCTGAAATATTATAAAATTAAATACTATTTATAAAATATGTCAAATAAAGTAATTGCTGCTAATAAATTAGATAATCAATATTGGGAAATTACTGTAATAGATCCTATTAATAAAAGTACAAAAAAAGTAATAAATTCTACTACAGGATTACCAATAGAATTTTATAGAGTATTAAATAATTTTCAATTAAAAAATTATCCATATTCTGAACTAGATAATAATTATATATATTTTGAAAAAAGATATACACCTAAATTTATAGCTAAATTAATTTATTTATTTTTAACATTTGCAAAAGAAAATAATATTGAAGATAATGATCTACTAAAAATTGATGCAGAATTAAATAAACAAGGACTTACATTAAGTAAATATGGAATTTATAAAATTAAAAGTGATATGATATATCCTTGTTTAACAATTAATCCATATCCTAAATCATTACATTATAAATGTGGTACTATTGATACCAATCATACTTATTTAAATATTATATTTATTATTATGTCATTAATTATATTAGTTATAATATATTGGTATTATGTAAAAACAAAATAATTTTTATTTATTAAATTAAATAAAAATTATTTATTAACAACTTGTTCGATCTGTAATAACACCTACTAATGAACCAGCTACTGCAGTTATAACTACAAAAAAGAAAACAGGACATCCGTATAACACGGCAGTAGTCATTGGCGTTCCTCCACCTGAGAGTTCTTCCATATTATATATAATAAATATATATAATATATTTTATAACTAATTATTTATTTAGGACAATATTTTTTAGTAGAAACAACACTAATTAATGTTATAAATATGATTAAATTTGATGCAGCACATGCATACAAATAATAATCCATTTCAAACATTTTAAATGGATTCAACCCACGACGCCCACCAAATAAACTATCGGACATTTATATATATATTTAATATATATTATTTATTATTGTAAATAAATAAATAATATATCTTTTATATCCTAAATATTTTTATTCACATATTGTTATTAATTTTTGATATTTTTGTTCAAGTTGATCAAAATCATATGTAACTTTTTGTGAATCATACCGTATTATATCTGTTTTATTATGTAATAATTTATTATCATCTATATATTTTTTAAAGTATTCTTTATTTTTTCTAAAATTGTGTATCATGATATTTCGAAATGGTTTTGCATATTCAGGTGTATCAACAATATTAGAATATACATTAAAATTTAAATTTTGATACTGTAACATTCTATTATATAACTCATTCTGAGGATCCTTTTCAGAATAACCTGGTTCATTTAATAACGGTTTATCATGAAATAAATGCGTACGTACTGTTTCTATTACTGATGAAAATCGTTGAATTTGTGACCATGTTGATTCACCCCATGTATTTAATATAGATAAACATACTTTACCATTTTGATGTGTTTGATACAAATTTGGATTAAATCTTGTTTTTCCATCGTTTGATAAAAACTTCCACACTGGTGGAGAAAATGGGTAATTAGATGGAAATACATTTTTGAAAAAATAAAATCCACCATAATATGGTGAATTTTCAACTCCCATAATCATAACAATACCTTCATTAATATTATTGTCTTCATGATCATAATAATACATTTGTTTTTCATCCCAATTATCCAAAGGATATATAACACTTTCAATATCTTTCATAATTCGTCTTGCATTTGATGGTGCCGACATGATTAACTCTATAATAATATAGTAATCTTTCTTTATATAATGTATACATAAAGAAAACTTAATATATTATAATAGATTATACTAAATTATAGTATAATGTATAATAGACGCGAAAAATATAATAAAACGATTAAACATTTATTAAATGATGATTTTTATTTAGATATTTATGATACTAAATTAGATACATTAGAAGATAAAAACAAATTTTATGAAAATCAAATTGAAGATATAGAAGCTAATGTTGATTATACAAATATATATGATATTAATGATATATATTCCCAACAAACTATTATATCAAACAAATTAACAAAATATAAACAAAATAAAGAATATTATCAAAAAAACATTAAATATATTTCTGATAATTTAGAAAAAAATATGACAGATGATGAATATATTAGATTTGAAAAAAAACAATGGATGATAAAGCACCAATATATGTATGCAAATGAATTTACAAAATTATTAAATGAAATTAAAGATTATGTACCTCTATTAATTGAAGGTAAAACAGAATTTCTAAAATTACAAGGATATACAATCGATCCAAAATTATCTTATTTTGATAAAAAAATATATCTAAATATTATATAATAAAAATGACTGAAATGAATGAAATAGCTGATTGGGTATTTTGGCTATGTGTATTTTTTATTGGAATGTGGATGACATTGTTATATGTGCATAATAAACCAAGATTTGGTAGTCCTCCTAAGGTTACTTCCACTGAAATAAAAATCCGACAATTTTGTATATGGATAGGTATAGCATTTGGAATAGTAGCATTACCACTTGAAATTAACTATCGTTTAATACCTTATATAAAATCTTTATAAAAATAATCTTTATAAAAAAATATCTATATCTATATATATAGATATTATGAATACTATGAATATTTTAGAAAATATTTTTTACATATTAGCTGTAATATGTTTTTTATTATTTATTATAAGTAATTATATGATTAAAAATGAAGAAAGTAAAGGAAAACCAATTAGTAATAATTTACGTACTGCTTGGAAGATTGGTATTGTAGGAAGTTGGATTTATTTAATAATTATTATTATAACCGTAATTATAAATTTTATACGTGCATGTATAAAGGGTGACCCTATATGTTCTTTTACATCATAAAATATGTTAAAAATAATATAAATAAAAATTAGTGATAAATTTGTGTTTTATAATTTATTTAAAAAGTGCTTTAAAATAAATTATACTGAACAGTTCTCACGAAATGTATTTACATCTAGTATAGATATATTCAACTGATTAAGAAGCGGACATAAAAAATCACTAGCAGGAGAACTAACCAAATTTGAATACATCTTCAAAAGTTCAGTTAGTAGAAAACGTGCATGACCTTGTCTTTTTTCTTCAGATGAAATATACACTAAAACAGGTGGATAATTTTCACGAGGTATTAATACAAGTGCAGTACAAGACATATACTGAATTTTGCTGACTCGATTATTTACTGCTTTGATGCTTAGAGTATCCATTTCAACTAATATTATAAAATGGATATATTATATCTTATTATTTTCAATTTTTTATATAAAATTGAAAATAATTAATTATTAATATATATTTGGTATATTAAATACATAATAATGCTACAAAAATTAAAAGAAAACCCTATTACCGAAAATATAGGAAAAAGATGGTCTGATAATGAAATTAATACATTAATAAATGAAATTAAGAATAATATATCTTTAGATGATATTGCATTAAATCACAAGAGAACAATTGGTAGTATTAATTCTAGACTATTAAATATAGGTTATTCATTATTAGATAAAAAATTAGAAATAGTCGAAATTTGTAAAATAACAGAAATGTCTATTGAATTAATTAAAAACTATTTAATTAAAGATATTACAAAATTACATACTGACAAATTAAATAAAAAAGTTATAACTGAAACATTATCTGAAACTGTTTCAGATAAAATTAATAATATTTTAGATGAATTTGGTCTTGATAAAAATGGTATAGATAAAAATAGTATTGATAAAAATAGTCTAAATAAAAAAGAAGAAACAAATGATAATATTGTTAAAAAAGAAATTATATTAAATAAAGAACAAAGTGATGCAATTAAATATTTTATTGCGGAAAAAAATATATTTTTAACTGGACCTGCAGGTACTGGTAAAAGTGTTACACTACAAAAAATTAAAGAACATTGTCAAAATAATAGTATTAATTTTGGTATTTGTGCTACTACTGGTAATGCTGCATTTTTAATTGGTGGTAAAACTATTCATTCCTATTTAGGCATTGGATTAGGTACAGGAACAGCTAAAGAAATTTATGAATATGTTCGATATAAATTTCCTCATACAGCTAAAAAAATTCGAGAACTAAAAGTATTAATTATTGATGAAATTTCAATGTTAGATAATGTATTATTTGATAAAATATCTGACTATTTGTGTTATATGAGACGTGATACCAATCCATTTGGTGGTTTACAACTTGTATTAACAGGAGATTTTTGTCAATTAGAAGGTGTAAATGGTGATTATTGTTTCAAATCAGAAATATGGTCAAAATTAAATTTACGAACAGTATATTTACATAAACAAATTCGTCAAGATGGTGATATTGAATTTCAAAATATGTTATCTAAATTACGATTTGGTAAATGTACAAATAAAATATATGAAAAATTATTAACTCTAAAAAATACAGAATTTAATGAAATACAACCTACAAGATTATATCCTAAAAATGTTGATGTAGATAGAATTAATAAACAAGAATATGATAAATTAGTTAAATCTGGTGCAAAAATGGTTACATATAATATCGAATATCCCAAATTAGCTAAAAATAGAGATAAAGCAATTAAATGGATTAAAACATTGGGTATACCCGAATCAATTGAATTATGCATTGGTGCACAAATTGTAATATTAGCAAATATTAATCAAGATGATGGCATTGTAAATGGTACTCGTGGTGTAATTGTAGATCTTAAAAGTAATTGTGTTATAATTAAAAGAATCGATGGTTCTTTAGCAACAATTAATTATCATAAAACAATTAGTAATGACGACAAAGAAATTTTTGTAAATTTTATGCCAATGAAACTCGCATATGCATTAAGTATTCATAAATCACAAGGAATGACTCTAGATGCAATTGAAATTGACATTGGTTCTAAAATATTTGCTGCAGGACAAGCATATACAGCAATATCTCGAGCAAAAAATTTAAAAAGTATTAAAATTACAGATATATCAATAAATAGTTTTATTATAAATGAAGATGTATTACAATTTTATAAAGATATTGAATTAAAAATTAAAATAAAAGAAGAAAAGTATATTCATAAAATATTAAATTTGTTAATATATAATATTTTAAATCATAAAAATCTAGAAAACTCATTAGAATTTGTATGGGAATTTATAGATAGTGAAGATGAAGAAACATTAACATTTTTTGATGGATATACTTCAGATAGTATAAATATACAAATGGATGATTACATTACAAATAATACATGTAGTTTACCTATTATTACATATATTCAATGTATTAAAAAGAATATGATTAATAACATTGAACTAGTTAAACAAAAATTAATTGAATATTCGATTACATAATTATTTTATTACTTGAATCTACTATAACAATTATTTATTGTATCAAATTCTTGTAAATATTCTATCAAATATTGTTCATAATCATTTTCATAAAATATTAATTCTGATGGATTAATAATTTTTAAACATTCTTTAAAATATTCAATACCATAAGTTTTAATATATGTTATAATTATATCTAATTGTTCTTTATTATACTCTACAATTTTACAATAATTTGGTAATTGTAATTTTGTATTATCATATGGCTTCATTTTAACATTGTAATAAAATTGTGATGCTAAATCATAAATATCTTCTTTTGCTAATTTAAAATATATATGTTGATTTTCTAATTTAATACCATTAATTAAATCACATATATCATTAATATTATCCATATTATTATTAAGTTAATATCTTATTTATTTTACCTAATAATACTTCAATTTTATTTATTTTTTTAACAAAAATATGTATCAATAAATCTTCATAATATCCTAATACATTATTCGGTATTTTACTTAATATAAAATGTAATAAATTATTATCTACAAAATCATGATATGTTACTCCATAATGATACCCAATAATACGAGTAATTAATACACCTATTGAATATACAAAAAATTCTTCACTATTTACATTGTAATGTGGATACATTTCTGTATTTCCTGTATCAGATCTATCTTCATGATAATACATTTCACCTACTGAAAATGAATTTTCCCAATCAATTAAATAAAATATATTTTGATCCACAACTATATTATCAATTTTAACATCACAGTGTATTATATTATATTTATCACGAATATATATAGCTAAATCTAGTATATTTTTTATATTTTTTAATAAGAATATATAATCTAAATCTTGATTACTAGATAAATATAATTTTAATGGTTCATATTTAGGCATTATAATACCAACATTCACATCTTCATATTGCAATATTTCATTCGTAATATTTGTATCATTTGTTGTTATTTGATTAAAGTTAACTATATTTGTTATCGCAATATATGGTAAAAAAAATGGATGTACCAATTTATTTTCAAGATATTGATTTATTAAAAATATTTCCGAATCTCTATAATTAAATTTACTGTTATTTAAATTATTAATATCATAATTAATGAATTTAATAAGCATATTATTTTTCGAGAGTATTACTCTTTTATAATATGTCGGTATATATTCTATATCTAACAATTCATTACATATATTTTTATTACTATCATATATTGTTGTATTAAATTTTACAATTTCATGATTAATATAGTATTTAATCATATTTATTTATTTAATAACTTAATATAAATACATAAATTATTTATAGTAATATATGATTAAATCAAATTTAGAGAAAAATATTATTTTAAATAAAATTGATACATTTAAAAAAAATGTAAAAATTGCACATACAAGTACATTGATTAAAATATTGCCATTTTTATGTGCATGGGGTAATTTATTAATGTTACATGCAATTGAAACAAAAATACCAAATATGTATTCATTACCAAATAAAGATATATTTATGCGTATGAGTTTAGTTAGTGATAATTATGAAATTGTAAATTATTTAAATACAAAAAAATGTATGAGTCCTGATATATGTTTACGATATTATGTATGTGCTGGTGGATCAGATATAAATATTTATAATTTATTTAATAATTATTGGAATGCTGTAACAAATACGGATATATATTCTGGTATAAAAAATGGTACAATAAATATATTAAAATTTTTAAATAGTAAAGTAACATTTCCTGTACGTGATTATAGTAGATTATCGTATGAAAAACAAAAATATTTAATTAAAAATAATAATATATTAAATTACTATATAGAACATAATATAAATAATCAAATTGTACTTGAAGAATTATACGAAAGAAAAATACATAATATGAATTTTTTAAAAAGTATCATAATAATCAAAATTTTTTTAATAAAAATAATATAATATATTACTTTTATTAAATGATGCATAAAGAAAAGCAAAGAATAATATAAATTATAGAATGGATTGGGATAAATTTAATATTTGGAAAAATTTTTTATTAACAACAGAATATAAAGATAATATAATAAATATAGCTATCGGAGAGTTTAGACGAGTTGTATCCGATAATAACCAGTCATTTCAAAACAAAAAAAACATAACTAAAAATGATTGGTTATTGTATGGGAAAATAAATAATATATTAGATAAAATAAACAAAAAATATAAATTAAATATGGGACTACCAAGGTCACAATGTGCATCTGTGCAAAAATTAAAAAAAATGGAAGATATTATAATTGGAAAAATGTATAATATTCCAGCGGTATCAAATGGTATTAATACCAATGATAATAATTACTTTTTTGTTCCTATACATAAAACTCGTCGTCATATACATGGTGTCCCTATTGATTTTTTAGAAAGTTATATTGTAAATATGATTGATAATGCGTGTTGGGAGAAAAAGATCCCATGGTATTATTATGATAGTAGATATATAGATAAATGTGCACTTTATTTATGTCCTGAAAAATTTAAAATAACTTGCAAAACGAAAGATCCTGTTGAAAAAAAAATAAAAAAAGATAAAAATGAAAATTTTAAAGAAGTAGAAATTAGTTGTAAAAAGACAATTTCAGTATTCTTTAAAATTCAAGAATTAGAAAAATATTTGAATTCTGATCAAATTCAAAAAATTTATAAAATATTTCATAAAAAAAGAATAGATAGTTTTCGTACAAACTTTCCTTCCAAAAGTAGATATATTACTTATTGTGTTGGCAATTGTAATAATTCATTAGGATTTATTCACAATGGTATTCCAAATGGAAAACAAAAATGTGTAATAAAATTTGAAGATAATAATATTTATTTACAAAAAAATTTAGTTCAAGAAAAATGTAATATTACATTTTGTAGAGAATGTGGCATGTCACCATTTCATGAAAATGAATTGTGTAAATTTGTAAATGAAATAGAATTTGAAAATCCTGAAAAATACCGTAAATGTCCCGGGTGTGGTATTTGGGTTGAAAAAGAAGTAGGTTGTGATCACATGCAATGTTTATGTGGCGTTCATTTCTGTTATAATTGTCGAGGTGTTTTAAATGCTCGTGATCCGTATTTTCATGTATGCAGAATGGGAAATACGGATCCTCATTTTAGAGATTTTTTATTAGATCATGAAGCTGCATATTTTCCAGGTGAAATAACATGTAGTTGTCCAAACTGTAAATAATATAGCGTAAAAATAAAATATAGGATTTATATCCTCCATCATATTCTGTAGATTTTAAAAATCTAATTCCTAAAATATGATGTGACTATCGTACTTTCTAAGTGAAAACAAAATTATATTAATTAATATAATTGTTTTCCTATACAATCAGTGGAAATTGTATAGTTTTAATATAATTTATAGTAATTCAAATGTATTATTTGCCATTTAAAATAATACTAATAGTTACTAAGGGTATATCAAATAAAGTTGAATGCTTTATTTGGTAATAGCAGACATAATATTACTTTGTAATTAGCTTAAAATAATTACAAACACCACATATGTTTGATGTTTCCGTATTATTTGTACAAATTTGTACATTAAACGGACAATTCGGACAATTCGAAATTTTTATAGAACCACGGCCAGGTGCTAGCAAGCCGTCTTTTATAAAAAATTCATTTGATCGTAAATAATAACGAACTGATTCAATTTCAGTATCATTAAAACGAATGCGTTCAGGGGTGCGTGGACGAGGGGTAGAAGGAGATGACATTCTTCTTAATTTTGTATTAATTAAATATATATTATAATATATATATTTTTCAATTTTTACATAAATGTATAAATTTATAAATTAATACATTTATTAGATGATAAGTAAAAAAACAATAAAATTATCTGAAAATAATAAAATTACATTTATATTTTATAAAATTTGTTTTACTATTCATGTTTGCATTAATAATATAACTACTACAATCATGAGAGATCATTCTGATTATAATCAAATATTATCTGAATTAAAAAATGATTATAATTTAGATGATCATCTAATTTTATTAGTGGATAAATGGTTTGATAAAAATTATAAAAAATTATATCCAAATAAACAATATGTTACTAAATATGGTCGATTAATAATAAATAAAATTAATTAGGATCATTAATTAAACTATTTAGTCGATCATTAATTTGATCAAGTGATTCATCTAGTAATTGATTTGGATCATTATGTGGATCATAATGTTGGTTATAATTATTATTAAAATTGTAATCAATCACATTAGGATTATCCAATACAAAATTATCTTCAAGATATTTAGACTTGATTATTTTACAACATTTAATTTGAATATCATGTATATGTTGATTAATGTATTCTAATAATTTGTTATACATAATATCAACAGATGATGATATATAATTTGTCTTATGATTTTTATAATATTTACCATTTTGAATAATATTTAATTTAATTAATGGTTTTTCATTTTCAATATAAAACATGAACATATAACCATTATACGTATTTATATTCAAACACATAATTTTCATATCTAATTTTATTATTAAGAAATTATTTAAAATTAACGGATCATTCATTTTTGTTAGAAATTGATGATACATTTTATTCATAACATTATTATTTATTTCATTCAAAAATAATTTATTTAAAATATGACATATTAAAATAGAATCTTCTTTTATTTTAATACAGCTATTATTGTCCTTTTTACTATTATTAATTGTATATACTTCATATCCATTTTGTAGATCATATGGTGGTAAACATACAAATATACCATTCATATTATCCTTTCGTACAATTTTAAAATAGTATGAATTGATAGAACTTGTAACTAAATTAGTATAAAGATGTGATTGAATTTTATTCTTTACATCTTCATATATAATTTTAGTTTTCAGCGTAGCATCTTCATAGTCTTTCATATCAACCGATACCAATGCGTCTGGATAGTCTTGCATATTTTGAATATCCATGATGTTGGTAATATCATATATATAAAATATTCATAAAATTATTTTTTCAATTTTTATATAAAATTGAATATATTTCTACATATATATATACTAATATTGCTATCATTTTATTATAATGTTATTAAATATTACACAACCAAACTACAATGAATGTTATTTAAATACTACACATATTCCCGGTAGTCTTGCATTTAATAATAAACTATTTCATAATGATATATGTAATTATGATAATTTAAATAATTTAACACTTATTAAATCAAATCGAAATACTTTTTTAATTGGAGGTGTATTAAAATTAACTAGCAATATATATTACAAAGATCCTAAATCAAATCAATTTTTGTATGAATTTTATCCTATCAACTGGAGATATCCAAAATTTATGGTTAAATCAGAAATTAAGAATAATTTGATTAAGAAAAACGAAAAAGTAGAAGATCAATACATTGTTATTCAATATAAAGATTGGACTAATAAATATCCTGCAGGTACTACCTACAAATTAATTGGTGAAATTAATAAAATAATAAATATGTATGAAGTACTATTTTATTATCACCCTGATCAACCATATATATTACCACAAAAAATAATATTAGATAAAAGTAGTAAAAATAATGAAATATCTTTAACCTATAAATTTACTTTGATTCCATATAATATTTCAGAAGTTAATCAAATATATTCTATTGATCCAAAAGGATGTAAAGATATTGATGATGCATTATCATATGATAGTAAAAATAATAGAATTGGAATTCATATATCCGATGTAAATTATACAATAGATAAATTACAATTAGAATTTAATAAATACTCAACTGTGTATGCACCTCATAAACATTTAAATATGATGCCTGATGAATTATCCTATAATTATTGTTCATTATTAGCAGGAAAATCTAGACCTGTAATTACATGTTGGATAAATTTAGATACAATGGATGTTAAATTAGAAAGACACTTTATTGTTGTTAAATATAATTTAGATTATGATGAAGCAGATAAATATTTGAATTCTTCAAGTGATTTATTAATGTTAGATAGAGATGAAATAAAATTAATAAATACATTACAAAAATTACAAAGGTTATCTATAGATATAAATAATAAATATAAATATATAGATAATGTCGTATCATCACATGAGATAGTTCAAGTGTATATGATATTTCTAAATCAATATATTGCATTATTATTAACAAATAAAAACATTATATATAGAAACCAAACTGTAAATAAATCAGCTGAATATAGTTATTATAATATCGGTCATGCATCAATGAATGTAAATTATTATACTCATTTTACATCACCTATAAGAAGATTTGTTGATCAATATGTACATAAAATATTAATTAATGAATATTTCTCAGATACAAAATCAGAAGTTACTAAATTAGATATTGCAAAAATAAATGAATTTGAATTAAATCTAAAGAAGGTATCTACATTATGGAATTATTTAACTGTTAGTCATAAAATTAAAAATGGCTATAGATATAATTTAGAATTTTATGGATTTACATTTACAACATATAGAATAGAATTTAAATTATTAGATTATAATATATTTATTAATAATAAAATATTTTTTACTATTGTTGATGAAGAAACTATATCTATACAAAATAAAAACTATAAAATAAATACAAAATATGAATTACCATTATATGTTATAAATGAAGGTAAAAATCAAAATTTTCCAAAGATCATTATTAAATTTTAGTTATCATATTTTCTATAAATGTATATGGTAATATATTTAATTTATCATAAAATTCTTGATAACATGGATATTTAGCTAGTAATAATGATTTATATTTTATATATATATTTTTTACTGCATCAAATTGTAATTTATTTTGATTTTTTATATATGTATATAATATCTGTCTTTCTGTATTTGTAATATTACAATTATACTCTAAATGTCCTAATACTAAATATCGTTTACTTATATAACATTGTAATTTTTTCTTTTTAATATAATCATATAAGCTAGTATTTAAAAATAATTCATCTATACCATATGGTACTTTAGATGGTAGTTTTTTCTTTTCTGAATTAACTGTATTTAATTCTTTTATTTTTGTTTCTAGTTTGTTGTTTAATATTTTTTTAATGTAATTTGTGAATAAAATTTTAGGAAATTTTTGAAAAAATATCATTCGATCTGCAATTATAGTGTATTTTCTACCATATACTCTTCTATCATAACAAACTCTTGTTGGAAAATATATTGATGATTTTGTTTTTTTCATTGCATCTATATATTTCATATCTATGTGATCATCAGATATATCAATATCAGTAATCCAAACTATATTTAAATCTTTTTCAAACATTGGTAAAAATCGTACTAGTGTACCAAATGTACCTATATGTCCATTATTTTGCCGAAATGGTTTACAGTCATAATGTATAATACTAATATGTTTATAATTTTTACATGCTTCTACTAAAAAATCTACTCCAGTATTATCCGTATATATTATAAATTCAAAATCTTTTAATCGTAAACTATATTGTATTATAAGTGGTATAAACTTTTGATATTTTAAAAAGTCACGATATGCTTCTACCATTGTAAAAAAAGAACATGATAATACATTCTTATATTTTTGGTTATTTGGATGTATAGATTGTTTTATTATTTTTAATTCTATTTGCGACATTATAATTATAAAATAAAAAAATAATCTAATTATTAAAGTTCATCTTTGTATTGCTTTGATTCAATGTAATGTACAATATCAATATATCCATTTTGTCGAGCAATTGATATAGGATTATGACCAAATTGATCAAGAATATTCAGATAAATATTATCTACCATTAAAAGTCGACGCACTACATCAATATGACCATTTTCTGCAGCTAAAAATAATGCAGTTTTACCATCACTAGCTTGTGTATTTACATTAGCACCAGAATTTAACAATATATTTACTACATCTACATGACCGTTCTTTGCAGAAAGCATCAATGGGGTATAACCGTGATTAGAAAAAATATGTGCTTTAATGTTAGCCATTGTATATTTATTTATAATAAACTATATATAAATATGCAGTATTAATTTCAATTTTTATAATTCTGTAATTATATTTTCTTCCATTCTATCTTTAAACGTATCTATTTTATCTAATAATTCCTGCAAACATGGATATTTAGATACTAAAGTAGGTAGGTATTTTTTATATATTTTTTTAAGTTGTTCTATTTTACCTTTTGTTGGATCATAATATAATGATCTTAGAAAATCTACTTCCTGTTTTGTTATATTTGGACTTTTGTTAATATATTTATTAACCATATATATTTTATTTACATAGGAATTTATATGCTTTTTTTGTATATAATCATAAATACTAGTATTAATAAATACTTCATCTAATCCATATGGAAATTTAGATGAAGTTCTCCATGTATTTTTATTTAATATTTTGATTACACTTTCATACTGATTAGTAAGGTATTTTTGAATAAAATTTGTCAATATTTTCAATGGAAATTTCATAAAAAATATCATGGTACCTGCTAATATTGTATATTTTCTAGCATATGTTTTTCTTTCATAACATATAATAGTCGAAAAATATACTTTACTGTTAGTACGTTTCATTTCTTGTATTTTATTTATATCTAAATAATGTTTTGGTATGTCTATATCAGTAACCCATACTGTTTTTAGGTTTTTTTCAAACATCGGTAAAAATCGTACTAATGTACCAAATGTACCTACATGTCCAACTTTTTCTCGCAATGGTTTACAGTCAAATTGTAATATTGTAATATGAGTATAATCTTTGGATACTTTTATAGTAAAATCAATACCTGATAAATCAGTATATATACGAAGTTCAAAATCTGGTAAATCTAAACTATATTTGATTAAAGTTTCTAAATCTTTTTGATATTTTGTAAAATCTCGATATGCATCTGTCATGGTAAAAAATGAACAAGATAATACATTCTTATATTTTTTATTTGCTTGTTTAATAATAGTAATATTTATTTGTGACATTACTATTATAATTTATTTTTTTATGTAGAAATAAATTATGGAGACATTCCGAGGAAAACATATTATATTACCTAAATCAAAAGATTGGAAATTAATTGATGAAACTGATAAATACTCTTTTGATCAACGTTTACGATGTAAAATGGGTACAAAATTATCACCTAAGGAATTATGGGATATGCATCCTAAATGGACATATCAAGAATTATTAAAAAATACTCGAATGTGTACTCTTTACCCATTTCCAATTGGTATGAAAGTACTTGATATGTTTAAACCTAAACGATGGTTAGATCCAACTGCTGGTTGGGGTGATCGATTACGATGTGCGATTGAATACGGTTGTGAATATATTGGAGTTGATAGTAATAAATCAATGCAAAAAGCGTATACTAGTATTATACAGGATAAAGCCATAAATAAGAGCAAATACAAAGTAATATGTGGTAAATTTCAAGATGCTGAAATTACTGGTAAATTTGATTTAATTTTTACTAGTCCGCCATTCTATACGAAAGAAGTGTATGAACATATGGTTCATTGGAAAAGTATAGATGATTTTACAAAAGAATTTTTATTTCCGATGTTAAGTAAAGCATATTTACATTTAGAAAGTAAAGGTCATTTGGTGTTATATATAGAAGATTCTACAGAAGAAGAATTTATAACTATAATGAAAAATTATGTTCTTGAAAAACTATCAGGATTAGAATATGAAGGTGCATTTTATTATGAAGGTACTAAACCTAGACCATATTATGTTTGGAAAAAAATAAATAATAGACGTTTAAGGAGAAATAGTGGATTAGAAGTAAAAATTGGTGATTATAGTGAGTATGATGTAAATAAAATAGTTTTAGATAAAAATAAAAAAACATTTATTGGTAAAATGGATTATTTTGCTTCAGGATATATAAATAATTTATTGGTTGGTTCTCTTCGTGTTAAATATATTGATAATTCATATGTAATTCGAGAAGTGTATATTATACCGGAAAAAAGAGGTTTAGGATATGGAAAAATATTAGTCAAAAAAATACTAGAATTCTTAAAAAAGAAAAAATTACCAATATATTTATATGTTGATCCCAATAATATTGTAGCAATAAAATTGTACAAAACATTAGGATTTAAATTATTAAAGAAAAATGATATTTTTGGTGATAAATATAATATATAACTATAGTATATATTATGAAAGATTTTTCATATGTTTACTGGCTCCATATATTATTTGTAGGTCCATTATTTATTTACATTGGATATACTAAAAAAGATGTACCTGATGAAGTATTTAATTTTTTAATTGGATTAGGTGTTGTTGTATGTATATATCATACTGTTAAATTGATTGAATATAATAAGATGAAAAGCGGTGAATAAATATTAAAATATAATTTATATTTTAATATATTTAATAATCATTTAAATCATTGATTAAGTTAGTTAATATTTCTTGGCTGTTTAATAAAGTAGAATTTGATATAGAATCATTAAAATTATTGGATTGCCAGATAGGAGTTACATTACGTAAAGTTAAGTTATCTACTTTACCTCCATTCATATCAAATTTATAGTTGTATACATGTGTACCTTCAGGGTGGTATCTTACAAAATATACGTGGTTGCTATTTACAAATGTAGAAGGAATTAACATACGTGTATCATAATCATTACCACCAGCAATATTTTCAATTGATACACCTTTAATGGTGCTAGAATTTTGCATACCACCTTTAAATACAATAGCATGAGTATTATTTCCTGTTTCACGTACTTGATTTGTTACTCCACGTACTCCTTTAACCATAGTATTAGTTGCATTATCAAAAGTATTTGAAACTGCACCAACAGTTTTACTTGCAGCATTACCTGCTTCTTCAACAACACTACCTACACCATCCAATAATGGTTTACCAATTGTTTCTGGAGTATTTGCAATAGTTTGTGCAACACGTTTTGTTCCACGAGCTGTATCTTTAACAACATTTTCACCAGTTTTATAAACTGCTCTGCCTACATTTGAAAGTTCACGACCAATATTTTCAACACCATCAATACCGGTATGAATTATTTTTTTACCAACTCTAGCAGTACCCATACCAACTTCACCGATGGTATCTTTAATACCTGTAACAACATGTTTACCTAAATCAACAGTAGTATGAGCAATAATTTTACCTGTATTAATACCTGCTTTGCCTACTTCAATACCGGTATTAACAATTTTTTCACCTAAAGAAAAAATTAAGCTACCTACACTACCTATTATATTACCTGCTGTATCTACTACATAATAAACACCATTTGATAGTGTCGTTGTTATTCCTGGTTTAACGGCAGGAAATTCTAAATTATCAGATGAATTTGGGTATTTTCGAACACCCCTTCTTAATTTTCTATAAGTAGAATCTTCATCCATATTATAATGTTGGTTTATAATATAATATTACAAAATAATATTATATTATTATAATTATTTATTTGTATATATTTTTTACCTAATTATTTTTTTGTATAAATAAACTATTTTTATATGATGATAACATAAATAAAAACAATGATAATAATGCAAATCCAATACCATAAATTTCTATATTATTTATATTTTCATTAAAATAAAAAATAGCAATTATTGTTATAATAATATTACTAAATAAATTCCATGTTAAATTTAATACACCCATTCCGCTTACATGTAATCCCTTATTAAATATATACATTTGAAATCCATATAATACACATATAATAGGTATCCAATATTCTGCAAAAATACCTAATACAATTTTTTTATTTATAGTCATACTAATAACATCATTTAATGCAAGTAGTAAGCCAAATATTATTCCATATTTAGATATATTCATACTATACTATATTATTTTTTATTATATATATATTTTATTTATGGTGTTGTATATGGCATTCCTGATGTACGTCTCATTGATTCAATAGATAAATCTGCAGGTGTTCCTTTTGTTATTCTATATAAATCTCCGGGTAAATCCATTTCAAATAATCTATTTTGACTTCCAACTAAACCATTACCTGAATATTCAATACACATTGGATGTTGTTGTACATAATCTACTACATGAGAATAACTACCATTTTGTTCTTTTGTTATTTTATAACTACCCATATATCCAGAAATAGTTCCTAAATCACTAATTACACTACTTCTATGAATTGCATTATTATTTACTAAATCAATTTCATATACAACACCTCTTGCTAATTTAGCCTGTTCACCATGTAAAGATGTTCCATTATCATATACTGATATTATATCATTACCTGGTGTAATTGGTGTAAATTGATTATGCCATCTTGCATCATGCTGAGCTAATGTTCCATCATATTGTACATTATTTATAATTGCTTCATTTGTTGGTGTTAATACTTTTGTATTAGAGGGGTTTATTAATATATCTACAAAATAATTCGTAGGATTAATAACCCAATCAATATTTTTAGTAATATAATTAATCGATATAACTGCATTGCATTGTCTAAGACTACATAATACATTACCTGTAATTGGATGAACATCTACAGAATTTATATGAAAAGTTTCTGGATCACTCGATGTAAGATAATCTGTTGAAAAAAATTCCCAAATAATTTGAAATTTTGTATTTTGTTCTTGTAAATAAAATCCACCATTATAATATGAACAAAATATAATATTTCCTTTTCGATTTGCAGGTGCTTTTATTTCTAATGATTCATGAACGTCCCATGGTGGTGTTCCGATACCTCTACCATCAGGTAAGGAACAATAATGATATTCTTCAAATTTATTAATATCAATAATTGTTCTAGGTAATGAACCATTAAATATACTTGTCATTACACGATTAGGACCATTTCCCATAAATAATCCACATATTGAAGGATTATTAAAATTATCTTGATAACTAGAATTTCTATAATACCATACCGGTACTCCATTTGAATCAAATATTGTATAATAATATAATGCTATATTATATGTACCTGCAGTCATATAATAACCAGGTATATAATTTGGATGTTTTACTATACTTGAACCATATGTTATTGATGGTAATAATTTTATATTTGTAATTTTATTTGTATTATCAACTATTTGAATTAATTGATTTGTATAACCTGTATCTGCTACTACAAATTGACTATCATTAATATTTAATGAATAATTTATTATATTAGTTTCATCATTCGATATTATACCATAATCTGTAATAGATGGATTAAATGTAGGATGAATTGATGATTGACTATTTATGTCTCCTGTTATTGATACAATTGGTGAAGTTATTGTAATAGTAATTATAGGTATTGGATTCCATAATTGATGTAATTTTCTACTCGAATCTAAATAAAAAGTATATTGTTCATCATTGAGACTTACAGTTTCAAATATATTATTATATAATCTATTATTTTTAATATTAATATATATATTATTATTTCTACTATTATTTAGAATATATAATTGAACTAATCGTTGATTAGTATTTGTACATATTAAATATAAATTATTATTTACATTTATTGGTTTACAATTTGTAATATTATTATCTAATAAATTTAAAATAGATATTGTATTATTTGAAATTGTAGTAGAATATAATCCATTCGTATAATTTTGTATCTTTGTATCTATTACAAAAAATAATAATTCAGAATTAATATATATTATTGTCGGTAATACATATTTATTATTTGTATTTGTTAATGTTGCATATATAGAAGTAGTATATACACCACTTGTATAATTTACTATTACAATATCCTCAATTCTTCTATATGTCAAATATATATTATTTGATGTATCTATTGTAACAAATATATCTGAATAAACACAATCACTAACTAATAAATTATAATTTATAATATTTGTACCACCCAAACTAATATCATATAATTTATTACCAATACCTAATATAAAAACTGTTGTTGAATTATATGTAAATTTTTTTAAAAAAACATTTGCTACATTTGTATTTATAGATGCTAAACTAATACTAGTATTTGTATCATTAATAGTTGAATAACAATTTAAATTTGTTGCATCTGTTGTAAATATCGTATAATTTACATAATTAGAAGGATCAGTATTTGCAACGAAATTTGTAATAGGTTCACTTATTGTCATTGGTATAACTTCAAAATTCATTATTGGTAATCTTCCATATGCTCGTCTAATTGTATATTCATTTGTACTAATATTTGTATCATAATAAAAAATACTTTGTATATTTACATCAGAGTTAATCGTATTATCAACACTTAGATATGGTTCAAATGCAGATCTTACACGACCTGATTGTCCTAAATTTCCATCTAGTATTACATCATACCAAACTCTTGATTTTGTAATTGTTGGTGATGCCATTTATTATATATACTATAAATATAATTTAATTATAATATAAATAAATTATTTTCATTTAAATTCTGGATTCCATCCATTATATCCATTTAGAAAATCTTGTAAAAATGAATCAATTGGTTCTGTTTTTTTGCTGTACTTTGCATCACCAAAATCAATTATATATATTTTATTATCTTTTTCAATAAAATTATATCCTGTAATATCTATATATTCAATACCTTCTTTATTATATAATATTTGTAAAATTACCCTAATTTTATCCCAAATTACTGTTGGTATTTTTGTAGGATCATCAGAATACATATCTGCCAAACATAATGCATCTAAATGTTCCATTGTTATATTACCAACGTATTCTTTATTTAATTCGTCATATGTCAATTTAAAATCAGTTATTTTTGGTGTAAAACCATATTTAGATGCCGATTGTTGTATTTCTACTTCACGTTCAATTTTTCGTGCATTTTTTGCAACAATTGTTTTGTTAAATAGTTTCATTTTTTGTTAATATTAATAAATATTATTTATTAATATTATTTATCAATTTTTATTTACTCTTTTACGAAGATTATTTGTATTAAATATATTATAATTCATATAAGATGATACTATATCAAATGATTCAAATGCAGGTGCATAATTTATATTATCTATCGTTGATGAATCATCTATTGTTGATATAGATGGATTATCTATTGTTGATGTAGATGGATTATCTATTGTTGATGTAGATGGATTATCTATTGTTGATGTAGATGGATTATCTATTGTTGATGTAGACGGATTATTTAATAACATATTACTTGCAACACTTGTAATTGTCAAACCAGAATAATCTGAAAATTTATCACTTTCTGTATTATACCATGTTAATCCATCATATGAATATATAATTGTAATTGAAATTTTATTATCTAAATTATTACCAACAGCAAACCATTTTTGTCCATTCCATGTAATTTTATTACATTTACCTCCATTAAATAAACTATTATTAGTATTTAACCAAGTTTTACCATCATATGAATATAATATAGTAACAGAACTATCTGCATTTCTTCCTCCAGCTAACCATAAATTTCCATTCCATACAACTGTATAACATTCACCTCCCATAAATAAAGTACATTCGCTATCTGTCCAATTAATACCATCTGTTGAATATATTAAACTTGTTGTAAGTGCATTACTACCTCCATTATATCCACCTGCAACCCATAATGAACCATTCCATTCAATACTATAACATGAACCTTCATCAAATAATGTATTGTTTGTATAATCCCATGCCAATCCATCCGATGAATATATAATAGTATTACTAGTACTAATTCCGCCTACTAAACATAATGATCCATTCCATTTAATACAATAACCTCCAGGAATTAATCGGGAACCTGTATCTATCCAATTTATTCCATCGTACGAATATCCAATTGATGGATATCTAGCGGCATTACCACCTACAATAATCCATTTATCTCCAATCCATGCACTTGCATTTGCAACATTATATGCTCCATCAAAAATATTATTTGCTGCATAATTCCAATGTATTCCATCTGTTGAATATGCAGATGTATAAATAGATGCACTATAACCTGTTGCAATAAATAATGATCCATTCCAAGCTATACTTATACATGAACCTGGAGAAAAAAATTTATCTGGATCTGGTGAATTTGTTTCTGATGCAGATGCTACACAATTATACCATGATATTCCATCATACGAATATATTAATGGATTTTTAACATAACCGCCTGCTATCATTAAGTCTGTAAATGAATATATTTTGGATGGTGACATATATGGTATTGTATCTGATACTGATGGTGGTATATATGGTATTGTATCTGATACAGATGGTGGTATATATTGTATTGTATCTGATACTGATGGTGGTATATATGGTATTGTATCTGATACAGATGGTGGTATATATGGTATTGTATCTGATACTGATGGTGGTATATATGGTATTGTATCTGATACTGATGGTGGTATATATTGTATTGTATCTGATACTGATGGATTATTTAATATCATATTATTATTTGCTACACTTGTTAATGTAAGACCATAGTAATTAGAAAATGGATTATTGCCTATATCATACCATATCAATCCATCATCCGAATATATAACTGTAACAGTATTATCTGAATTACGACCAACTGCAAACCATTTTTTTCCATTCCATATAATTTTATTACAAAAACCTCCGCTAAATAAAGTACTATTGGTATTTAACCAAGTTTTACCATCATATGAATATAATATAGTAACAGTACTATCTACATTTCTTCCTCCTGCTAACCATAAACTTCCATTCCATGCAACTGTACTACATGCACCTCCTGTAAATAATGTACATCCACTATCTGTCCAATTAATACCATTTGTTGAATATATTAAACTAACTGTAAGTGCATTATTACCTCCATTATATCCACCGGCAACCCAAAGATTATCATACCACTCAATACAAATACAATAACCATCTCCAAATAATGTAGTTTGTGAATACAACCAATTTAATCCATCATATGAATATGCAATACAATATAAACTACTAACTCGAGAATCTGCACCTACTAGACACATTGATCCATTCCATGCAACACACAATATACCACGAAATATTTTAACACCTGTATCTATCCAATTTATTCCATCATATGAATATCCTATTTGTGGGTATCCACCTTGATTACCGCCTACTATAATCCATTTATCTCCTATCCATACGCTTTGATATGTAATATTATAACCTCCTCTAAAAATATTATTTGCAGCATAATTCCAATTAATTCCATCATATGAATATGCAGATGTATAAATTGTTGAACCACCAGTTGCAACCCATATTGATCCATTCCAAGCTATATTAGTACAACCACCATTTTTAAATACATCATTTGGATCTTGTGCATTTGGATCTGATATTTTACAATTATACCATGTTATTCCATCATATGAATACATTAATGTATTTGTAGTAATACCACCAGCTATCATTAATTCAGTATATGAATATGTTTTAGATGTTGATGGTGGTATATATGGTATTGTTTCTGATGTTGATGGTGGTATATATGGTATTGTTTCTGATGTTGATGGTGGTATATATGGTATTGTTTCTGATACAGATGGTGGTATATATGGTATTGTTTCTGATGTTGATGGTGGTATATATGGTATTGTTTCTGATGTTGATGGTGGTATATATGGTATTGTTTCTGATGCAGATGGTGGTATATATGGTATTGTTTCTGATGCAGATGGTGGTATATATGGTATTGTTTCTGATGCAGATGGTGGTATATATGGTATTGTTTCTGATGTTGATGGTGTTGATAATATAGATGGTGATATTGATGGCATTATTGCATCTGGTATTGATGCTATTGAATTATCTTGAAATATAAAATATAAACTTATTATTAATATTAATAATATTAATATTACTAAAATATTCATATATATATATATATATATTATTTATTAATAATTAATTATTTACTATATTTAATATTTTTTGATATAATAATATTGAATCATATTTATACACTTTTGGAAAATATTTCATATGCTTTTTACATACGATTGGTCCATTCCATATATTGCATGATACATCATATATACTTACACGTGTTGTATCAGGAAATTCAGTCCAATGCTTATCATAATATTCAGAATATTCAAAATAATTATATATATTTTGCTGAACTTTATTATTTTTTAATGGAAACCAATGGTTATCTCTACATTCTATGCTAAACTCAAAATGTTTGGGAATAATATCATGATTTTTAATTTGAATTGTTCCTGTTAGTCCACCTGTATGAGTATATATTGCATGATATAACTCTTTAAAATATTTATTTGCACACATTATTTTATTTAATGGGTGATGACTTGTAAAATTATCTATATTATGATCAAAACAAACTATATGTAATATATCACCTTGATTTAATTTTTTAATATCTGCAATTGTTAAATGAAATCCTCTTATTTCTTCTACATAATTACAATACGGTATAGGGTATTTCCATAATGACATTTGTATTAATTATCAATATATCTTTAGATAAATTATTTAATATATTCATTAAATAATTTATATAATTTTTCCACGTATAGATGTTTCTGTCATAACACCACTCGATTGTTTTAAATATATAATTTCGTTTTCTATATTACGTAATTCATTTGTATTTTTACATCCAATATAACTCATTGTGCTTTTTATACTTGACTCTATCCTTTTTAATATATTTTTAACTGGTCCTTTAATTTCTATTTCCATATCAACTCCTTCTGGATTTTGAATATCATTATATTCTTTATTTGATAGTTCTGCTTTAGATACCATTGCCATAGCTGATGCCATACCTCGATAATATTTAACTCTTTTATTATTCCTATTAATAATTCGTCCTGGTGTTTCATCAGTTGCTGCTAATGTTTTACCTAACATCATTGCATTTGATCCAATTACAAATGCTTTTGCAATATTTCCATCTTTACCTAAATGTCCACCATCTGATATCATACCTACATTATATTTACGTGCTATTTCTCGACATTCCTGTAGAGCTGTAAATTGTCCAGATCCAATACCTGTTACTAATCGTGTAGAACATATTGATCCATTACCAATACCAACTCTAACACAATCTGCACCAGCTTTACATAAAAATTCAAATCCATCAGCATTACATACATTACCTGCCATAATACTGATATTGTTTGAGATACTTTTAATTTCTTTTATTATTTTTCCTACTTTTTCATTGTATCCATTCGCAATATCAATACACAATATATTGCAACCTGCATTAATTAATGCATTTGCTCTATCTAAATAATCATCAACAATACCAATTGCTCCACCAACTAATAATTTATTATTTTCATCTAATGAATATTTATTTTTATTCATTTCATATTTCATTAAATTTGTAAATATAATCAATCCCTTTATAATTTTCTTTTCTACAATTGGTAATTTTTCTAATCGATATTTTATCATATAATTAATAATATCTTCTCTTGTAAATGAATCAGATGTTTCAAGTACTTTCATTTTTGATACATCTGTCATTATACTTTTAATATTATTTGTATTATCATCATTTTTAATAATATGGGCATTTAAATCTCGTTTTGTAACAATACCCAATAATTCATTGCTAGTATTTGTAACTAAAAAACTGTATACCTTATGTTGTTCTATTTTCTGTAAAAGTATATTAATTGTATCTGTTTCTAATATTGTATATGGATTTTCATTAATATATGTTAAATATCGTTTGACTTGTTTAACCATATGTACCTGCTGTTCAATTGTATTATATCTATGAATTATACCTAATCCTCCATTTAATGCAATTTCAATTGCCATTTTATCTTCAGTAACTGTATCCATAGGACTTGAAATTAAAGGTAAATATAATGAAATATTATTTGTTAATTGTGTTTTTAATGAAATATCTTTTCTAGATTCGATATTCGATAATCTAGGATTAATTAATATATCATCAAATGATAATGTATCTGTAATAATATTAGCCATTTTATTATTGCTATATATAGCTATTTTTGTTTATATATCAAAAATATAAAAATTTAAAAATAAATTCTTTACTAAATCTATTGTAGATAAATACACGCTACAGCACTAACATCATGCCGATACTCACTCTAACCACTCACTATGAAAGCATGTATTTGACTCCTCGAGAGGCAGTTGATCTTGAACTCTGCTTGAATGTTACGAAGGTTGGTCGTGCATGGATCCAGATTGGTGATGCATTGTTCAATTTTGGTACGAATAACTCGGATGCCAAGACAAAGTTGATGGTTTCAGAACAGCAGTTTAATTTTCTGCAACTTTTGAAGACCAAAACATGGCAGACATGCAAGGATTTGTCACCTTAATTTAATTTATAAAAAACTGAAAATGTATTAATATAAATGTAGTATAATATACTACATAATATAAAATGCAATATTTTCCAAAAGTGAAAGATATTGTAAATGCTCATCATGAAATAATTAAATTAATGTATTATACACCATTAGTACATGAAATAGATATGTCATTAAAATATAATAGTAATATTTTTCTTAAACGAGAAGATCAAACACCAGTACGATCATATAAAATTCGTGGTGCATATAATAAAATTAATAGTTTAAATAACAGTAAATTAGTGTGTGCAAGTGCAGGTAATCATGCACAAGGTGTTGCATATAGTTGTAATATGTTACAAATGCACTGTGATATATTTATGCCTAAAATTACAACCAAGCAAAAAATAGATAAAGTAAAAAAGTTTGGTAATAAAAATGTTACTATACATTTAGAAGGTAATAATTTTGATGAAAGTTTTGCAATTGCTGATAAATTTTGTAAAGATAATTTATCTGTATTTGTACATCCATTTGACGATCCAAAAGTAATTGAAGGTCAAGGTACTGTTGGTTACGAATTATTAAATCAAAAAGATAAACTTGACTATATTATATTACCAATTGGTGGTGGTGGATTAGCAAGTGGTGTAAGTGCATATGTTAAACAAATTAATCCTAAAATTAAAATTATTGGTGTAGAGCCAATGGGTGCACCATCTATGACAGAAGCTCTTAAACAAGGTAAAGTAATTACATTAGATAAAATAGATACATTTGTAGATGGTGCATCATTAAAGAGAGTTGGAGAATTAAATTTCCAAATATGTAAAGAAACGGTAGATCGAGTATTATTAGTTGATGAAGGTCATGTATGTAGCAAAATGATAGAAATGTATAATAATAATAGTAGTATTATTGAACCTGCAGGCGTATTATCATTATGTGCATTAGACCTTATGAAAGATGAAATTAAAAATAAAAATGTAGCGTGTATAATTAGTGGAGGTAATAGTGATGTATTTCGAATGACAGAGATATTAGAACGATCACTAATATATGAAGGTTTGAAGCATTATTTCAAAATACAATTTCCTCAAAAGGCAGGTACACTGAAAGATTTCATCGTAAATATGTTAGGAAAAGACGATGATATTATATATTTTAAATATGAAAAAGTCATCAATCAAGAGTTAGGTCCTGTTATTTTGGGTATAGAATTAAAGAATAAAAACAATATTCATTTTATATTGAAGAACATGAAAGACAATAATATTATTTATGAAAAAATAAATAATGTAAATATTCTATAAAAAATAAATATATATGTTATTAATAAAAAATAAATATATATATATAATTATATATAAAATGAAAGAAATTTCATTAGCTTTTCAAAAATTAATACAAAAGAAAAAAGATAAAAAGGTGTTAGATGCTGAAATAAAATTAAATGCAAAAATAGAGGCTGATGCAAAAATTAAAGCTGAAGCTGATGCAAAAGCCAAAGCTGATGCTGATGCAAAAGCTGAAGCAGAAGCAAAAGCCAAAGCTGATGCTGA